>ERZ1645192.834-NODE-834-length-25778-cov-6.208141_pt1 | contig 25778 bp, 13 predicted proteins | sample MGYA00575354_ERZ1645192 | MGnify/ENA primary metagenome ERZ1645192 (study PRJEB40844, sample SAMN11349763) | freshwater sediment metagenome | isolation source: river sediment | host: Sediment | place: India: Faizupur Khadar , New Delhi | collected 2017-02-21 ... | reverse complement strand
GTCTCCCCCCACCACGTACTCCCACATCCACATGTCCGCTTCCGGATCCTCAAACAGCGCCGGCACCGCCATCCGGTTCTCCTCCGCCTCCGCCCTCCCCCGGTAACTCCCCTCCGCCGCGGCCGGCGATCCCCCGCCCTGGTTCGCCGGCCGCTGGCTGCTCCCGAACCCCAGCCAATACACGTTCTCGTCCGTGTAGATGCTCTCCTCCGCTTCACCGTAAAAATAGAAACCACTGCCCGTGCCCGCGACCACGTAGTTCACATTCCCGCCCCGGTTCTTCAACTGAACCTGGCGCAGGCTGATCATCCGCGCGAGCGCCTCGCCGGGCAGGTCCAGGATCGCGGCCAACTGCGCGGTGCTCACGTGGTAAAGCCCTCTTTCCTTCACCACGATCTTCACCATGTTTCCGATCAGACCCGCGCGGCTTTTCCGCGACGAGTTCACCTCCATCGCGCGCGCCGCGTTCCGGGCCTGTCGATCCTCGGAAATCGCCCTCGGCTGGCGTGTGAACGCGGCGGCGTTTTTCCCGCGGCTTTCTTTCCGAAGCACTTTTTGGGGCGATGACGTCTTCCGGCCCACCGCCACGTCGTACGGCCCGTACTCGTTCCGGCTCCCGTCCGTTTCCACTTCCTCGAGCTTGTACCGGTACTTCCGGCCCGGCGTCGCGCCGGGATCCGCCAGCCGGTACAACCCGCCCTGCGGTCCCGACAACTGCGCAGGCACCAGTTCCGCGTTCACCCGCGTGAAGACACCTCCCGGCGTGTCCTGCCGGTGCACGTAGAAGCCCGCCGTCCTCACCTCGATCTCCGTTGTCCATTCCACCGCAACGCCGTCGCCATCGCTCACTCCGCGGAAATCGCTGACCAGGGCAAAGGTGGATTTCGGCGTGATCAGCGCGGACGAAGAGTGGTTGGTGCTCACGGGATCGTACGTACGCGAGCCGGTAATCGTGGCCCAGTTGGTGATCGTGATGAACGCGTACGCGTCGTCGTTCGTGAGCACGGCGCGCAGGACGAGCGTCTCGCTGCCGTACGCGGCAACGGTGCCGACCGTCCAGATGCCGGACACGCGATCGTAGGTCCCCGAGCTCGGCGTCGCGTTGCTGTAGCTCAGCGCGGAGGGAAGCACATCGGCCAGCGTCACATTCAGGGCGCGGTGCGGTCCGCGATTGGTCAGCACGATCGTGTAGTCAATCGTGGCGCCGACGGTCGGCGTCGGGTTGTTCACCGTCTTGGAAACCGCCAGGTCCGCGCGCGCAACCTGGTCGGTGACCGCGGCGGTCTGTGGAATCGGCATGAGCGCACTGGTGACGGACGCGATGTTGGTGACGTAGTCGACGGAGGGCGGAGTGTCCACGCTCGCCTGGTACACGACCGTCATGAACTCACCGGGCCGCAAGCTGTAGCCCGTGGCGAGGGTGGCCGGGCTGGAGCCGGGGCCACTGACCATCTCGCGCCGCGTGAAGAGGATCTGCACATCGTCGAACCAGACGAAGTTCGCCGCGGTCAGCGTCGTGTTCGTCGTGACGAATCGGACGGCCGTGTTCGTGGCCGCGTACGCGGTGATGTTGAAGTTGGTGGACAGATAGGCCGCGTCCGTGGCCGCGCCGGCGAACCGCGCGAGTTCGGTCCAGGGACCCGTCAGGCCGTTCGACGACACCTGCACGGCAACGTTGTTGCCGGCCGCGAGCCCGTCGCGGCGGTAGATGAAGCTGAGCACCGCGTTCGTGCTGCCGCCCAAGTTCGCCGCCCGCGCGAGCGAGTTCGTGTTCCCGCCGAAATGCAGCGTGTAGGTCGTGCCGCGGACGTTATCGAACTCCACGAGGACATTCCCGGCCAGGGGACCGTCGCCCTCGCTCTCCTGCCAGTCGCCGATCCAGCTTTCCGTGCCGTCGCTGTTCCCGTACGAGCGCGCACCGAACGCGTCCAGGATCGTGCCCGTCACATTGGTCGGGGCCGTCACAACCGTGCTGGCCGCGATGTAGGTCGTGCCGCTGGGCAGAGGGTCGGTCACCGTGATCACCGTCTGCGTGGTCGAGCTGATGTTGGTGATCGTCATCGTGTAGGTGATCGTGTCGCCCGCATCCACCAGGCCGCCGCCGCTCGACGCCTTGGCGATGCGCAACGGCTGGGGTTGCGGCGCGATGGTCACCGTCGACGTGTCGTTCCCGCTGACGGGATCGGGCTGGTCGCGCGACGTGAACGTGACGTGGTTGGTGATCGTCCAGCCCGCGGTGTTCGTGTTCACGAATGCGTACAGCCACAGCGTGGCGCTGTTTCCGACCGGCAGGGCGCCGACGGTCCAGACGCCCGACCCGCTGTTGTAGGAGCCCTGGCTCACATCGTTGCTCGCGTAAGTCAGTCCCACCGGAAGCAGATCGGTTAGGCTCACGCCCGTCGCCGCGCTCGGACCGTTGTTCGAAGCGACGAGGGTGTAGGTGATCTGATTCCCGACGAAGGGCAAAGCTTCGCTGACGGATTTCACCACGCCCACATCGGCGCCCACCACGGCAATGACAACGGATGACATGTTGTTCGTCGTGTTGACGTCCGCCTGGTCCATTGCCGTGATCCTTGCCGTGTTGGTGATGGATGTCCCGGCCGTCCCGGCATCCACGGCCGCGGTAATCGTCAGCGTGGCGCTGCCCCCCAGCGCGAGCGCCCCCACGTTCCACAGGCCGCTGGCCGGCGTGTACGTGCCCGAGGCTGTGCCGTGGCTGACATACGTGATCCCGTTGGCAATCAGATCCGTGATCTGCAATCCTGTCGCGCCGCCGGGGCCGTTGTTCGTCGCCACGATCGTATAGACCACGTTGCTGCCTGCCCACGGATTATTGTTGTCCACCGTTTTAAAAACCCCGACATCCGTGCTGATCACCGGGTTCGTGACGCTCGCCTGTACCGGCAGAACCTGCTGGGTACTCGTCACGGCCGCTGTGTTCGTGATCGCGCCGAGGGAGATCGGGTTAGTCACCTGGCATTGGAACGTGACGGTCATCACGCGCCCCGGATCCAGCGAGTAGTTGGTGGCGAGATTGGGGGGCGCGCTTCCCGCGTTGGTGAAAACGCCGGAGACGACGTTCGTCGTGACATTGGTGCTCACGTCCGTCCGGCTGAACTGGATCTGCACGTTGTCGAAGGCGATGCCCTCGCCATTGCCCAGCCGCACCGGGATCGAGAAGCGGATGCCGGTGTTGGAGGACATGAACGCGGTGAGGTTACGGTTCGACGAAAGCGTGGCGCCATCGCTGGCGCCGCCAGCGGGACCGTTGATCGTGCCGATCTGCGTCCACGCAGTACCGCCGTTGCTCGACGCATAGACATACACGGCATCCGCGGGATCCATCAGAATCCGGCGGTAGTCGAAACTGAACACGGCATTGGTGAAACCGCTCAGGTCGGCGTAGCGGGTGGCGGTACGGACCTCGCGAAGGATCCGGAGATTGTACGCGCTCCACTGGTTCAGCACGCGGATGGCTCCCGCGGACGGACCATCGGCCTCCCCCCCCTCTGCCCAATCGCTGATCCAGTTCGTCGTTCCGTTCTGGTTCGTGTAGGCAATGGCGTTGAATTCATCCCGAACAGTGCGGGTGACAACCGTTGTTGTGTACGTGTAGATGAAATTCGAGGCCACCTGCCAGACGACCACGGTCGTACTCCCGGGCACATAGGTCGTCCCGGCGGGCGCGTAGTCCGCGACCCAGACGTTTCCATGCGCCGGTGCGCCGCTGTTCGAAACGACAATCGTGTACGTGATGTTGCTGCCGGGATACGCATACGGCGACGCGTCCGACGTCTTCGTCACCCTCAATCCGCTGACGGCAATAATCACGGTTCCCGTATTGTTGGCCGTCACGGGATCCGGCTGGTTGGAGCGGGAGACATAGGCCGCGTTGGTGATCGTCGTGCCCGCCGTGCCCGCGTTGACCGAGCCCGTGATGGTCAGCGTGCAGAAGCCGGAGACCGCCACCGTCCCCACGGTCCAGATGCCGGACGCCTGGTGGTACGTGCCGGAACTGGCCCCGTAGCTGGAGTATGTCACTCCGCCGGGCAGCGTGTCCGCGATCGTCACGCCCGTGGCCGCGTTGGGGCCAAGATTGGTCACGACGATCGTGTACGCGATCGTGTTCCCTTCGTTCGGGGCGGAGTTGTTCACGGTCTTGGTCACGGCCAGATCGGCGCCGACCACAAGAATCGTGGCGCTCGATGTGTTGTTCAGCGAATTCGTATCCCGCTGGTTGGAGCCGAGGGTCGAGACGGTGTTCGTCAGCGACTGCCCGCCGGTGCCGGCGTTGACGCGACCGGTGATCGTCAGCGTCGCAAAGCCGTAGACCCCCACCGTGCCGACGGTCCATATCCCGGTCACGCCGCTGTAGCTCCCGGAACTCGCGCCGTAGCTGACGAAGGTCACCCCCGCGGGCACGGTATCCGTCACGGTCACGCCGGTCGCGACATCGGGCCCCAGGTTTGTGAGCACGATCCGGTACGCGATCAGGTCGTTCGTGCTCGGGTTCGCGTTGTTGACGCTCTTCGTCACGCCGAGATCGATCGACTTCACCGTCAGCGGCACGCTCGACGTGTTGTCCGCGGGAACCGTGTCCGGCCGGTCCATGCGCGTGATCGTGGCGGTGTTCGTGATGGTCCACGACGCGGTCAGCGAATCGACGCTGGCCGTGATGGTCAGCTTCGCGCTGAAACCGTTCGAGAGCGTGCCGACATCCCAGATTCCGGTCAGGTTCGTGTATGTGCACTGGCTCGCGCCGTAGCTCACGAACGTGATCCCCGCCGGCATCGGGTCCGTGATCTGCACTAGATTCGCCGTCTCCGGCCCCTTGTTGGTCAGCAGGATCGAGTAGACGACTCGATCGAGTTCGTTCGGACGATTCGTGCTGACGGTCTTGCTGACCGCGAGGTCCGTCGGCGCGCGATGCATGCCGGCGTCTATGGTGTTGTTCGTGGAGCCCACCAACAGGTAGAACAAGGCCGTATTGCCCGAATTCGTATCCGCCTTGCTGTTGATATTGGTATTCACGCCCTGGTTGGCGGGGCTGAAGAAGTAGTTGGTGGAGAGGTAGAATTTCGCGTAGTAGGTGTCCGTGGCAAGCCCCCGCACCTGGTAGTACCCGTTGGAGTCCGTCCGCGTCACTCCGGCAAAGACGTTGTTGGTGTCGTAGATTCTCACCATGACATTCGAGAGGCCCGGCTCGCCCGCATCCTGAATGCCGTTGCCGTTGTAGTCGTCCCAGACGAAGTCGCCGACCACCCCGTTCAGGCGGACATCGAAGAACATGGAGCCGCCGCTGATCAGGTCGAGGCCGCCGGCGGTTCCGGCCTCCGTCGTATCCAGGGGAAATCCCGCCGGGTTGGTCCAACTCATCGCGGGAGTCACGTCGTTGGCCACGAGCGCGTACCCATAGCAGATCTGGCCCGTGACCAGCCCCAACTCCTGCCACGTGAAGTAAATGCCGTCCAGCGGCTGGGGATCCACGTTGGCGGAAGGATGCTGGCGGTCGCCCCCTTCTGTGTATCCCCGGAGAACCAGCGTGTTGATGTTGATGCCCGACCAACCCCAGTCCGTGGCCAGCGCCGTCACAGGCGGACCGAAGCCATTCGCGTTTCCGCTGGAATCGAGGTTCGTAATCGCCGCGATCTGAAACTGGTCGTTGCCGCCGCGGTCCATGATCACGAAACCGCGCAGGCTGGAGTTGTCGTGGAGCGGATAGCCGTCGCGGAAAATGTAATCGATGCGCTCGATGTTGTTGTTGTTCCCGTTCCCGTTGCCCGTATTACAGAAGGTATTGTCACTGCCGCGATTCACGTAAACGGAAAGCAGCGAGCTTTCCATCGTGCTGACGTACGACGATTTCAGATCGATGTTCGTGCCGGCCGCATAGCCGTTGTCCTCGTACAGGATGGTGTGAAGCGATCCCGTGCAGGGCGTGGGATTATCCACGCGCACAATGCTGATACCGTCCGCGAGGAGGATGTAGCTGAACTCGTTCGTGCCGACTTCGAATCCATCGCACCGCAGGTTGTTCTGCGTCGTGATGTTGAACTTGATGTTGAAAATCGTCGCGGGGTCAAACGCTCCACCTGACCCGACCGCCCCTGTTGTGGCGTAATTCTCGTTGGTGCTTACGTTGGTCTCATAAGTCGCCTTGATGCCGGTAATGCCCTGGCCGGCAAACACAGCGAGAGCGTCTGCCAGAAGAATGACAAACGCCAAAAGCGCTCCAATGCGCCACATTCTGTATGTTGCGGCGATCAACACTTGGATAACTTCCTTTTCCCTTGGAACATACCACCCACTTGAGGGAATTAAATACCCTCACACAAGGAAGTTGTAGATGGAAACAGGTCGGTTTCCAGAAATGCGAACGCAGCGGGAATAACCGTTCAGGAGCTGGTTCCTCTGGGAACCAAGGAGACGGAATTACTTCAACTTACGCAATTTCAGTATCTTGCGGATGCGATTGCGGAGATCGTCGATCTGAACCGGCTTGGTGACGTAGCCCTCGCAGTACAAGCCCGAGGCCTCGATCTTGGACTCGTCGTCATGCTTGGCGCTGAGCATGAGGGCCGGAATGGCCATCGTTTTCGGGTTCTTTTTCAGCTCTTCGAGGACTTTGAACCCGTCCATGACCGGCATCATGATATCGAGGATGATCAGGTGCGGCTTGAAGCGTTCCGCGAGATACAAACCGTCTTCACCGGATGAGGCGACCTTCACCACGTAATTTCCACGGGCCTCCAGGTTGGCTTTGAGGAAGAAGCATAGGTCTTTCTCGTCGTCGATGATCAGTATCCGGTTCTTGCTCATAACGTCATTCCTATTCGGCCAGTTGCAGGATCACCTGCGCCTTCGTTCCTTTGCCCGCTTGGCTCTCGATCTTCAAGTCGCCATTGTGATGGCTCACGATGTTTTTTGCAATAAAGAGCCCGAGCCCCGTGCCCTGTTGATCCCGTTTCGTGGTGAAGAACGGTTCAAAGAGACGGCGGAGATTTTCGGGTGAAATCCCGACGCCCGTGTCGGTCACTTCGATGACACACGCCCCATGGGGAAAAGCGGTCGACCGCGGCCGCTTCATGACGCCGACATGAACGCTCCCCTGCCCTTCCAGCGATTCGACGGCATTGGCAAACAGGTTGAACAGAACCTGTTCGATCCGGTTCCTGTCCACCTTCACACGCATGGACTCCTTCGCGAAGTCCGCGCGGATTTCGATCTCGCGCGACTTGATGCCATACTGGAAAAGGGAAAGCGCGTCCTTCACCAGCTCATTGGGATCCACGAGGTCGAGTTTCAGGTCGGACGGCTTGGCGAACTTCAGAATGTCGTCAACGATCTGCGCCGCCCGCAGCGCGGCCTCCTTGATCTTCGATACGGCCGTGCGGACATCGGGGTCGCCCCTCTTTGTCTTGACCTCGAGGAATTCGATTCCCCCGAGGACGATGCCGAGCGGGTTCTTCAGCTCATGGGCTATTCCCGAAGAGAACCGGCCCAGCGCAGCCAGTTTTTCCGACTGCACGAGGCCCTTCTGCATTTCGTCCAGTTCCACTTCCGTGCGCCGGAGAGCTGCTTCGGCCCGCCGTCGATCACGCCGCTCGCGCACTTCGCGCAACTCCCTCTGGACCGCCGCGCCCAACCGTCCGACTTCACGGATGGAAATAAAATCGGCCGCGCCGGCCTTGATGGCCGCGCCGGCCGTTTCCTCGCCGTCGGCGTCGGACACGATGACCACGGGAATATCCAACCCGACATCCCGGACCACGCGGATGGCGGCCAGGCCGCAGAATCGGGGCATTGTGTACCTGCAAATGATGACGTCCCAGTGCTTCTTCGGAATCGCGGCGGTCAGGGAATCAATGGTGTCCACACGCTCGCAGTGCGAAACGTAGCCGCTACGCTTCAGCTCCTGGAGGATGACAAGCGCGTCCCGCTCGGAACTTTCCATCATCAGAACATTCAGAGGAACTTCTGTCATTGTATCCAGCGTACCCATCCCCCGAGACCACGCACTGACAGATCAACTAAGGGGCAGTCACGTTAACAGGGAAATCCGATCAAGGCAATTTGTTAGTGATTGACAAAGAAAGGGAAACAAAAGAAAGAGAGTTGCGAAATTGCCATCGGAACTGAAAAATGCGTACAGTATGGTACCTTATCTGAAGCATTTGGCGTGCGCGGCAACTTGCAGGTAATGGCGACACAAGGAAGTCATTGAAGGCGATACGCAAACCCATCCGGGCAGCACGGGCAGTCGGGGTGTTTCTTTTTTTATCCGCCCTCGCCGTTCGCGCCGAAGATCCTGCGCCTCCGCCGCCGGCTGAAACGCCGAGGTACGCGGTCATGACGGTCACGTACGCGGAGATCCAGGGCCAGGTGTTCCTGGCCAGCGTTGTGCAAGGCGAGGAAGAGAAGCCCGCCCCCAACGTCAGGGTCCAGATTCGCGAGACGGACAGCGACAAGGTCCTGCGGGAAGCGGTGACGGACAGCAACGGGTACTACAGCCTGCCCAGGCTCAAGCCGGACGAATACCTGATGATCGTTGGCCGCCTTAAACTTCAGTTGAACGTGAAGCCTGAAACGCAGCAGGTCAACGAGCTTCCGAAGATCCTGATTGTGATTCTGCCGGAAGAAATGACGCGGTACCGGGACTAGTGTCGTGTCTCGGAAATAACGCGCCCCCCCGATCCGATGAGGACGACGCTTCTTAGAAGCGGCCTTTCATCCCGAACTGAAACAACAGTCCGGAGAAATCCACCGAGTCATCGCTGACTTCCCATCCCTCGGCCACAGAATCCACATCGAACGGCTGGATGTAGGCGTAGTCGATGGCAAACGTGAAGAGGATGTCAAAGCCGACCGACAACTGGAGGCCGAACATCGCGCCCATCGAATCCGAGAACTCGATGTCCGCATCGCCGTACCAATCCGGGGCCGGGTAATAGGCAAGGCCGATGTGGGGGCCGAACAACACATTCTTCTGGAACTTGTATTGGTAGGCGCCATCCACATCGAGCATCATCGAGCGGAAGCGGTCGTTGACCAGCAAACCGGCGCCACCCGTCAGGTCGACGTACGCGGAGCCCGTGTCGATGCCCACGCCCAGCTTGAGATTCGGGATGGTGCTGACGCTGTTCGGCTGCTCGATTTCCTCATACTCGGCGCGGTTCCTGAACTCGACCGGGCCCCGAGCCTTGAAATCGTCCGCGCTCCAATTCACCAGGAGGGAGGCAGGACGAACATCCACGATGATATCCTTGACCACCGCAAATGCGTTCCCCGACATAAGAAGGGCCGACGCAACCAAGATCGCCACGGTTACTTGCTTGCTCATTCAGGGTCTCCTCTTGTTTCCGCTGCCGCGCCTTACTTTAGGATCGAATACATAGCACCCCGGAAGAACCGCGTTAAGCCAAAAAACGATAAACTTTCAGCACTCATCGCTGTATACTTTTGGAATACTGCATTATATATTGAAATGAAGCTTCGGGTGATTGCGGACAGTCAGGCATAACATGCGAATGGTGTATCCATTGGTTTTCGCGGCTGCGTTGCTGGCCGGTCTCTGTATCACCGAGTGTCCCGCGAGCATCGAACGGGTCGGCGCTTTTTCCCGCGTAGTTTCCGCCGAAGTCCAGGGATATGTCTTCTACGCCGATGGGGAAACGGCCGCCGAGGGCGTGCCCGTGCGAATCTGGGACGCGCTGACGCGCCAGTTTATTTACGAAACGGAAACCGATGCCAAAGGGTTCTTCAGTTTCCCCAAGCTGGAACCGGGCAAGTACTTCGTCACCTTCGACTGGGTGAAACTCGAACTGGAGGTCATCGACCGGGGCCTGCCCTATGCGCAACAGCCTCACGACGTCATCGTCGTTATTCCGCGCGGAGCCGGTTTCATGCCCTCGGTCCACCTCCACATGCTGCTTCTTGCCGCGTCCATCAGCGAAACAGCCTTCTATTACCCGCCCGATCGACCGCCGGTCGTCAGCCCGTGATTTGGGTTGGACGGGAAGCCTGATATCCTGTTACGGTTTCATACAAGCGTTGGGTGTACTGACATGAGGATTGGGAGATTGAAATACGCCTTCGTTGTGGCCCTGTTTCTGACCGGCTGCAGCCAGCAGGATTTCAGCCGCCCGATCGTCAACGCGCCGTTCAAAGGAGTCGATCGAACGCCCGGGAAAGCCTTGTCCGAATCGCGGGCCGAACGGCTTCCGCAGGTGCTGAGCGAGTGGAACAAGAAAACCGCCGGCAGACCGCAGGAGTATTTTCTCGGCGCCGGCGACGTAATCGATGTTTCCATCTACGCCCTCGAGGACCCCGACCAGACAACCCATCTCGACCGGACCGTCGGGAAGGAAGGCGCGATTTCGCTGCCGTGGGTCGGGGACATTTCGGTCAAAGGCCTGACCGTCAACCAGCTGGAGGACAGAATCCGCGCGGCCTACGCCGGCCGCTACATCAAGAACCCCCAGATCAGCGTCCAGATCAAAACGCATCGCAGCGTGGCTGTCGTGGTCACCGGGGCGGTGAATACTCCCGGTGTCTATCACCTGACATCGAGCCGCAGCTCCATCCTCGAAATCCTGGCCATGGCCGGCGGTCTGAAAGACGATGCGTCCGACGAAATCTCCATCATCCGATCCGGCGTTTCCGCCCTTCCGCCCGCCGCGCTCAGCACCAATGCCCCCGCGCCGAAAGCCGCCGCAGGAAAGACGAACGCCCCGGCGATCGACCCGTCGCTGCTTGCAGCCGGTTCGGCGATGCTCGAAGTCAACCTGAAGGAACTCATCGACGATCGCAACATGCAGCAGAACGTGGATGTCCGCGGCGGCGATATCGTCGCCGTGCGGTCCGTCGCGCGCAACTACGTCTATGTCGTGGGGTACGTGGCACGGCCGGGCGCCTACGAAATGCGCGGCAGCGAGACGCTCGACGCGCTCCGGGCCGTTGCCCTGGCGGGCGGCCTCCTGCCCACCGCGCGCTCCGAGAACTCCTACGTGGTCCGGGAGACGACCAACGGGCAGAGCATCATTTCCGTGAACCTGGTCAAGGTCGCTCATGGGTCCGAGGCTCCCCTGCCCCTGTCCCCGGGAGACACCCTGGTAGTCGGGTCCGGCTTTTTCGCGCGCTTGTCGGAATTCGTGAGGCCGTCGGCCAGCGTGGGAGCCAGCTACAATCCGGCGCTTGCACAGTGACCGCCACGGGCCTTCCCTGGGAAGCGCCCGGCGTGTAGGATAGACGGAGTGGGTAAGCCGCCGCGGCAGCGTGCGGCAGAACAAGAACAGAGTATGACCGAAGAACCCAAACGGGAATCCGGGGAACGCGACGGCTACGGTAAATATGCGGGCTATGGCGTGTATGGCAGCTACGGCTCCGATGTGGATCCCATGCAACCCGCCCTGTGGGCCACCTCCGTCTTCAAGCGCTACGTCAGCATCGTGCGCCGGCACATCTGGGTCGTTCTGACGGCGTTCGTCATCGTCGCCACGCTCGGCGTGCTGAGAGCGTCGCGCGCCGTTCCGATCTACCAGGCTTCCGCGAAGATCCTCGTGGAGCGGCAGGGCCCGCGGATCACCAAGTTCGAGGATGTCGTCCAGCCGAACGTGGAATGGTGGGGCCAGGAGTACTACAAGACGCAGGAAGAACTCGCCAAGAGCCGCGCGGTCATGGAGCTGGCGATGGAACAGCCCGGGATCCGGGAAATGTTCCGCGACCCGAAAGACAGCCCGGTTTCCAGATCCCTCTGGTCTTCGATCCGGAATACCATTCCGGCCCTTCTCGGAGTCCCCCCCTCCGCCCCTCCCGAGAAGTGGGAGCGCCTGCGTAATTACGTCAGCGCGCGGCACATGAACAACTCGCACTTCATCATGATCCAGGCGGACAGCAGCGATCCCATCCAGGCGGCCACGATCGCGAACGCCGTCTCGCGCGCTTTCGTCCGCTATCACATGCTCCGCCGCATGCAGATCAACAATGAGGTCTTCGTCTATCTGCAGGAGCAGAAGCAGAAGGAGGAGCTGGCCTTGCAGGAGGCGGAACAGAAACTCCAGAAATTCCGCGAGGAGACGAACATCTCCTCCCTCGACAATGCCGACAAGGACAACCCCGTGCTGAAGCGCCTGGCCCTCCTGAACGACCAGCTGACCGAAAAACAGCTTCAGCGGATCGAGATCGGCGCCCAGTGCCGCGTGATCCGGCAGGCGATCGCCGCCGAGAATGACGCCCTGGAAACGAGCAACGAACAGCTCTTCTCCATCCCCGCCATGAAGGAGGACGAGACCATCGCACAACTGCGGGGTGCCCTGGTCGCCGCGGAACAGGAAAAAGCGAGCCTGTCCGATGTGTATGGCCCGGATCATCCGAGAATGCAGTCCGTCCTCTCCAAGGTGGCGTTGCTGCAGTCCAAACTGCGCGATTCGCTCAACAACATTGTCAACTCCCTCGAGACCCGGCTCAAGATCCTCGAAAACGAGGAAGAGGAACTCACCCAGCAATACAGCCAGCAGAATGACCTCGCCCTCGACCTCGCGAAACACTCGCTGGCGTTCAGCCGGCTCGCCAACGAGCTGGACCGGCATACCAAGCTGTACCAGGTTCTCGTGGAGCGCATGAGCGAAGTTCAGCTTTCCGCCGACTACACGAAGACGAATGTCGATGTCGTCGAGGAGGCCGGCGTCCCCAAGGCGCCCTACAAACCCGACAAGCAGCGCATGGTCATGTTTGCGCTCATCCTGGGCCTCGTGCTGGGCTTCGGGCTCGCCGTGTTCCTGGAGCAGATGGACGACACCGTCCGCACGCCCGAGGACCTGGAGATCCGCGTCGGCGTCCCGGTCCTCGGTTTCGTGCCGGAGATCAAGGTCCGGAAAGGCGTGGACAGCAAGGCCTCGTACCGCGCGCTCGTGAGCACGCTGGAGCCGAACTCCTCGGCCATCGAAGCGTACAGAAACATCCGTACCAACCTGTTCTTCTCTCCCGTCGGAGAGAAGAGCAAGGTCATCCTCATCACGTCGGGCGGCCCCGGCGACGGCAAGACCACGACGGCGAGCAACCTCGCGCTCGTGATCGCCCAGACCGGCAAGCGCGTCCTGCTCATGGACGCGGACTTCCGCCGGCCGCGCGTCCACAAGATGTTCAGCCTGGACTCGTCAAAGGGGCTCAGCAACGTGCTGCAGGGAGAATGCAAGCTGGAACAGGTCGTTCAGAAGACCGTGCATGATCTGGAGATCATCGAGAACCTCGACATTCTCACCGCCGGGCAGATGCCCACCAACCCCACGGAACTCCTGGAGTCCACCCGCATGCAGCACATCATCAGCGACATGCGCGAGAAATATGACCGGGTCATTATCGACACACCGCCGATCCTGTTCGTGTCCGATACCAGCATCTTGAGCCGGATGAGCGACGGCGTACTGCTCGTGGTCAAATCGGACAAGCGTACGCGGGCCCACGCGGCGCGCGCCCGCATGCAACTCGAGAAGGTGCATGCGCAGATCATCGGCGGCATCCTGAACAATGTGCGAGTCTCGCGCTTCGGCCACTACTACTCCGATTACTACTATCACGGGTACGCCCGGTACCGGAGCGACTACTACAGCTCCTATTACTCGGACGACATGGCGAAGCCCCAGAAAAAAGCCCAGAAGAGCATTGAAGTGTGAACCGGCTTCAATACGAAGAGCCCGTCCCCAACATCCTGCGACGCTCGGCCCGGTGGATCGTAACCAGCGCCGTCCTGATCTCACCCTGGTTGTTTGGCAGCGCGGAGCCGTGGGCTTATCTCCTGATCAGCGGCATGGTCAACGTGGGCGTGGTCGTATGGCTCCTGTCCATCGTCCGCCACGGCGGCTTCAACCGCCACACACGGGCGCCCGCGATAGCCGGAGCCATCCTGCTGATCTTCATCCTGATCCAGTCCGTCCCCCTCCCCGCGCGGCTGGTGCAGGCCGTCAACCCTCTCTCCGCCGAAGCACAGATCACGCGCGACATGATTCTCGGCGCCGCGGAAGCGGGCGAGGGAACACAGCCTGCGTCGTGTACGCTTTCGGTTTCCGCCGCATCCACAAGGCAGAGCTTCCTCCTCTTCGCGGCCTATCTCGGCGTGTTCCTGGTCATCTCCCACACGGCCACGGGCTGGCGGTCGCTGCGAAAGACCGCGTGGATTCTCGTCATCAGCGGATTCCTGATGGCCGTCTTCGCCCTGATCCAAAGCTTCACCGGGACGAATTCCATCTACGGGTTTCACCGGCCGCGCATGGGCGGCACGATCTTCGGACCGTTCAGCAACCGGAATCACTTCGCCGCGTACATGAACATGATGCTCGGACTGACGCTGGCGCTGCTCCCTCTGCGAAGCCGGTCGTTCAGCGCGTACGGTCCGGGTTCCTGGCGCGAAACCATCTCCCGGCTCTCCATCAAGGAGGTTAACCAGACCCTTCTTCTGGGATTCTGCGGAGTCATCATCGGCAGCGCCGTCTTCCTGTCGCTCTCGCGCGGGGCCATCGCAAGCCTCGCCGCCGCCTTGGGCATCCTCGGCGCTTTCATGACCGCTCAAACGCGGGGAATCAATCCGCGACGGCTCATCGGAACCATGGCCCTCTTCATCGCCGCAGTGGTCGTCTGGCTCGGATGGCAGTCCGTCGCCGACCGCATCGGGTCCATACGCATTCTGGCCATGGAGCCGTTGAGCGGCAGCCGGCTTGCCGCGTCGATCGCCGCTCTCCGCATGGGAGGGGCTTTTCTTTTCACCGGCTGCGGTTTCGGGTGCTTTCAGCACGCGTTCCCCCTCTTCCAGACCCAGAAACTCCAGGTGGGCCGGTTCCTGCACGCGCACAACGACTATGCCCAGCTGTTTGCGGAAGGCGGCATTCTGGGCGCCGTTCTGGCCGCCCTTGTGTTCGTCCTGCTGGCAAGAACGGTGTGGAAGAACCTGCCCGCCGCGTCGGATAACGCCCGGTTCTTCATCGCCGGACTGACCGTAAGCATGGCGGCCATCGCCGTCCACAGCCTCGTCGACTTCAGCCTCCACAAGCCCGGGAACGCGTTCCTTTTTGCCGCGTTGTGCGGGATGGCCGTGGCCGCAGTCTCCCTTCCCCGAAAATCCGGGCACCATGCGCCGGCCTATGGGCCCGATCATGCGAGCCGGTCGCGCACGGTCAGAATCGCCGCGGCGGCCGGTGCCGTGCTCGTGACGCTGCTGACGCTGGCCACGCTGGCGGAAATGAGCGGCGAACTGGCGTTCGCGCGTTTTCTTCAGTGGCAGAAAATCGCCGGTCGAACCCAGGAACTCCACTATCGTTCAAGCGCGATTGAGGCGGGATGCACCGAGGCAGATCGCATCGTTCAACGAATCTCCGGAAATGCGGACGCGCTCATCGAGGTCACCGTGAACTGCCTCTGGCAGGCCGCCGACCGGAAACTGGAGCCCGCCCTTCGCATCCGGCTTTCCCAGCAGGCCGGCGCAGCCGCCATGAAGGCGGCGCGGACAGCCCCGACCGACTACGAGTGCTGGCTCTGGCTGGGCCGCGCACAATTGGTGCTTGGGGACCGGGAACTCGCCCGCATCTGCCTGGGGCGAGCTCAGGACGTCGCCCCGCCGGGCATGGAAATCGAACGGATTGCGCCACCTCTACACCGCGAGCAAGAATGAGAGCGAAGGCAAGAAGCCCAAAGCCTTTGTTGAACGTTTCGCCGCAGGCAAGTATTATACGGACGCAGGCGGCAGCTCGCCTGAGGTTGATCCATTTGTCTGCAAACGTAAGAATCGTTGGAACAACAGGTTATGGCGTTATTCACGCTGTAACTGACCGGGGTGACGTGTGTCCCATTCCGGCGCGGTCTTTCTCGCCGACTTGATCATGCAATGACAACCTGCCTTGCAGTATTTGTAATCTCGTTTTTGATCGCGGCGATCATGACGAACAGCGTGCGCGTGGGGGCGCACAGGTTGGGCCTTGTCGATCGGCCCGACAACTACCGGAAGCTCCACAAGCGTCCCGTTCCCCGCCTCGGAGGCGTCGGGATCTTTTTCGCGTTCTTCCTTCCGCTCGCGTTCCTGTTCTTCTTCTATCGCAACCAGGTGTCAGATCTCCTCCTCCTGCATCCCCGCCCTGTCCAGATGGCCGGGCTCTTCGGCGGGTCGCTGCTCGCCATCGGCGTTGGATTCGTGGACGACCTCTGCAACATCCGCGCACGCTGGAAGCTCGTCTTCCAAATCCTCGCGGCCACCGTGGCGTGGTACACCGGCCTGTCGATCGACGTGGTGAGCAACCCCTTCGGCAACACCCCGATCACCCTCGGCTTTTTCAGCTTCCCCGTGACCGTCCTCTGGTTCGTGATGTGCATGAACGCCGTGAACCTGATGGATGGGCTCGACGGCCTCGCCGCCGGCGTCTGCCTGTTTGTCAGCCTGACCTTGTTTCTGGTCTCCCTGCATTTCCGGAACGTTCTCGCGATGCTGCTGATGTCCTGCTTCAGCGGCGCGGTCTTCGGATTTCTGCTGTTCAATTTCTACCCCGCGAAGATCTTCCTGGGAGATTCAGGCAGCATGTTGCTGGGCTTTCTCGTCGGCGCTCTTTCGCTCATCGGCTCGACGCGCAAGGCAGAAACGGCCATCGCCCTGCTGATCCCCGTGGTGGCGCTCGGCGTGCCGATCTTCGACACGTCGCTCACGATCCTGCGCCGCTGGTACAAGAAGTGCCCGAGCGGGTCGCCCGACCGCCAGCATATCCACCACGTCCTGCTCTCGATGGGCTACAGCCACCCGCGCGCGGTGCTGACGCTCTACGTCACAACCATGGTCCTGGGCGGCGCGGCGCTCCTGATCACGGTGGAGCGGAGCGAAGTGACCATTCTTGTGCTCGGGTCCCTGGCGCTCATCGCCTTCGTGTGCGTGCGCGTGCTGGGCAACGTCCGCCTCGAGGATGTCGTGAGCCGGCTCACGCAGGCACAGACCCGGAAGAGGACCACCACCAACGCGCGAATTTCCGTGGAACACGCGATCCACGAGATGCGCGCCGCCCTCACGGCCGGCGGCCTCTGGGAAGCCTGCTCCGCGGCCTTCAAGGACATGAACCTCGCGCGCGCCACGCTCACGCTGCCGCGCGAATCCGGATCGGAGCCGGAGGTCATGACCTGGCTCGGCACGAATTCCATCCCGGCGCCTGATCCGGGGAAACAGTCGGACACCTGGTCCGGTACGCTCAGCGTCCGCCGTAACGAGCGCGACTACGGCGCGCTCGAAATCGCCCTCAAGGTCAGCGGCACAACACCCATCGCGGAAATCCCCGAGTACATGGATCTGCTCCGGTACGAACTGGCGAAGAACCTCGACCGCCTGGCGGCCGGCCCGATCACCGCCTACGGCGACAAGCCTTTCGAGGGAAGAGAGACCATCGAGGATGTTCGCGCGAGACCTGGAAAAGACGAGTCCTGATGAGCACCACCGATTTATCCGCTCCCTCCCTTCCCGTCCGCGTCATCGAACCGCGCCGCGGCTGGCTGGCCATCAACTGGGCTGAAATCTGGCGCTACCGCGAACTGCTGTACTTCCTCGCCTGGCGCGATGTCACTATCCGCTACAAGCAGACGGTCCTCGGCGTTCTCTGGGCGTTCATCCAGCCTTTCATCAAGCTCGTCGTCTTCAGCGTGATCTTCGGCGGGCTCGCGAAAATCGATTCGGAAGGCTATCCGTACCCGATCTTCGTGTTTGCCGGCCTGCTGCCCTGGCAGTTCTTTTCCGAGTCGCTCTCGCGCAGCAGCTCGAGCGTCGCCGGCAGCGCCAACCTGATCACGAAAGTCTACTTCCCGCGGCTCATCGTCCCCCTCTCGTCCGCCGGCGCGTGTCTCGTCGACTTCGCCATCTCGTTCGCGATCCTGTTCGGCCTCATGCTCTGGTACGGTGTACCGATCACGCTTTCCACGCTCGCCATCGTACCGCTGGTCGTGCTGACCATCCTGGCCGCGCTCGGCGCGGGAATTCTCCTGAGCGCGTTCAACGTGGCCTATCGCGACTTTCAGTATCTCGTCCCCTTCGGCATCCAGATCTGGTTCTTTTTGACTCCAGTCGTATATCCCGTGCGTGCCATTCCGCAGAAGTGGCAGTGGCTGCTCGCACTCAATCCGATGACGGGCATCGTGGACGCGTACCGGTCCGCGATCCTCGGCAAGCCGTTTGTCTGGGAAAACATGGCGATCTCGATCGTTGTCGCAGCCGCGGTGTTCCTGGCCGGGCTGTTCTATTTCCGGCGCATGGAAAGCAGTTTCGCGGACGTGGTGTGAAGACGTGCTTGGTGCGTAGTGCTTGGTGCGTAGTGCTTAGTGCGTGGTGCTTGGTGCGTGGTTGGAGGGTTATTTTGTGACGGCAATCCGAAGATTTGAAGAGATAGAAGCATGGCAACTGGCCCGGCAGTTGGCTCGGGACATTCACGCCGTCTGCGCGAAGGGGTCTTTCTCGAAAGACTGGGCGTTAAGGGATCAGATCGATCGATCTTCGGGCTCGGTTATGGACAATATCGCCGAGGGATTCGACGGAGGGTCACACCCCGAGTTCGCCAGATTCCTCGGTTATGCCCAAAGATCGTGCACCGAAGTCCAGAGCCAACTCTACCGCGCGTTGGATCGCGGACATGTGAGCGAGGATGCGTTCGTTCCGCTCTTCACGTTGGCCCGCCAAGTTCGCTCGAAGATAGGTGCATTCATCAAGTACTTGAAGGGATCGAGCTGGCACGTTCGAGAGGGAGAACCGGAATGGCACATATCCCCTCCCAAACCACGCACCACGCACCACTCACTAAGCACTAAGCACTAAGCACCAAGCACCAGGCACCACACACCGCACCCCAACTTCCGTGAATCCCCCCATCATCACCGTCAGAAACCTGTCGAAACTATACCGGATCGGCGCGCGCCGTGACCGTTACAAGACGATTCGATCTTCGCTTACGGACGCGGTGCTTGCGCCATTCCGCCGGCTGAAGGGCACTCGCGAGGAACAGGTCCGGCGCGACGAGGCGATCTGGGCGCTGAAGGATGTCTCTTTCGATGTCCGGAAGGGCGAGGTGGTCGGGCTGATCGGCCGCAACGGCGCCGGCAAGAGCACGCTCCTCAAGATTCTTTCCGAGATCACCTACCCCACGGAAGGCCGCGTCGAAATCCGCGGCCGCGTCGGCAGCCTCCTCGAAATCGGCACCGGCTTCCATCCCGAGCTGACCGGCCGGGAGAACATCTTTCTGAACGGCGCCATCCTCGGCATGACCCGTGCCGAAATCCGGCGGAAGTTCGACGAGATCGTCGCCTTCGCGGAGGTCGACAAGTTCATCGACACGCCGGTCAAACGGTACTCCAGCGGAATGCACGTCCGCCTCGCGTTCGCCGTGGCGGCCCACCTCGAGCCGGAAGTCCTGCTCGTGGACGAGGTCCTCGCCGTGGGCGATATCCAGTTCCAGAAGAAATGCCTCGGCAAGATGAGCGATGTGGCCCACGGCGACGGGCGAACCATCATCTTCGTCAGCCACAACATGGCGGCCATCGAATCGCTGTGCGATCGCTGCATCCTGCTTCACGCGGGAGCCCTGGATACCGATGGCGCGGTCAAGGAAGTGGTCTCGCACTACCAGGCCTCCGTCGCCGAACACTCGGCCGGCCGCGTGGACCTGACCGCACACCCGGGGCGCAGGAAGGATTCCATTCCGATGATGCGAACGGGAACGCTGTCGTCCCAATCGCTCTCGCCGGTCGCGGCGATCCGAATGGGCGAAGACCTGTCCGTCTCCGTGGACTTCGTCAGCCCGGACAGGGCCTTCAAGCCCGTGCTCGGAATCGTGGTGAAGAACTACATCGGGGCCGCGGTCTTCTCCGTCAGCAACCGCGTGATCCCCGGCTTCGATTTCAAATCCGTCCGCGAAGGCCGGATCACGTGCCACCTCGAGAAGCTCCCCCTGATGCCCGGCACCTATACGATCGACCTCTACCTGGGCGACGAGCACCTCACGGTCGACGCCATCTTCGACAGTCTCTCCGTTGAGGTCATCACCGCCGATGTGTATGGCAGCGGCAAGCTGCCGCCCGCGCACTGCGGCCCGATTTATTTGCCTGCGCGCTTTTCGCTGGGAGACAGCGCGAAGGAAGGAACCCCATGACGGGCATCACCCTGGCCATCCCGACGTACAATCGTGCCCGACTGCTTCGCCAGACGCTCGAGAGCCTTTCCCGCGTCTCCGTGCCGGGCGGTCTCCAGGTCGAACTCGTCATCATCAACAACAACTGCACGGACAATACGCCCGCGGTGGTCTCAGAGATGGCGCCCCGCCTTCCCTTTCCGGTTCGAGTCGTCTTCGAACCCAAGCCGGGTCTCAACCAGGGCAGGAACCGCGCGCTGCGGGAGGCCGCGTTCGAGCATGTCGTCTACTTCGATGACGATGTGAATGTCGTCCCGGAGTGGCTGGATGGATACCGCGAGGCGGTTGAAAGGCTCGAGGCGGAGTGCGTCGTCGGGCCTGTGAGGCCAAGCTACGAACAGAAACCCCCGGCCTACATGACCCCCGTCATTCTCGAGTCGCTGGTTTCCGCGTACAGCGTGCGGGGCGACACCTTGAAACAGCTTCCCGGCGACGTGGCCCACGAGGTGCCGGGATGCAATTTCGGCGTGTCCAAGGCCGTGGCGGTTGAGGTGGGAGGATTCAGCACGGGCCTGGATCGAATGGGATCCGGCCTTCTTGCCGGCGGCGACAGCGAGTTCGGCGCGAGACTGGTCAAGGCGGGCAAGAGGATCGTCTATCAACCCCGCTGCGCCATCGAACACGTGATCTCGCGGGAGAAAATGGAGCGCAGCTATCTGCGCCTTCGCTGGCAGGGAATCGGCGCAACCCAGCGCCTGCTGACCCCGCCGAACGAGCTTCACGAGTCCCCGGGACGCCGGGCACGGCAGGTCTTCGGCATCGCGCGCCGGTTCGCCGCCGCGGCGGCCCTGCAGCTGGTCAACCAGCCCGCCCTCTCCTTCGAACAGGAACTGGAAGGGCGAAAGGCGCTGGGCTATCTTCGCCGGGCTGGCAGGCCCGGGACAAGCAGCAACCCCGTCATTGAACTGGTCGGCGGCGGCTCGGGGAACAAGGGGGACGAGCTCATGATGCAGGCCGTCCTCGCCGCGCTCAGGCCCGCGCTTCCAAGCGCGCAGTTTGCCAGCACGGTGTGGACCGGCACCTACGAGGAACGCGCCCGCTGGGGGCTTTATCAGAAGATGGACAACCGAGCGGCCGGACGCCTGGGATTCCTGATCGACCTGCTGATGCATCGCGGATACCGCAGCCGATACGGACTCGTTACCGAGGAGGAAATCAAGGCCATCGTCGACTTGTCGGGGTTCGCGTACGGGGACACCTGGGGTCCGGACGACGCGAAGCTCATGGCCGTCGACTCCCTGCGATGGAAAAAGAGCGGAAAGAAGTTGATCCTTCTTCCCCAGGCATTTGGACCGTTCACCTCGGAGCCGATCCGCCAGGCCTTCCGCGAAGTCATCCTCAACGCGAACCTGGTGTTCGCCCGGGACCGGATTTCCTTGGAAAACGTCCGGGAACTCTGCGGCCCTCTGAACCACATCAAGATGGCTCCCGACATCACGACGGATATGCAGGGCGTCGTCCCGCCCGGCTATCCAACCGAACCAAAGCGTTCCCTCGTGGTCCCCAATGTGCAAATGGTGCGGCGAACCCCGCCGCAGGTGAGAGAGCGCTACGTGCCGTTCATGGTATCGGTCATCCGGGAACTCGACCGCCGCGATCTGCGCCCCGCGCTGTTGCTTCACACGAAGTCGCACGACGATGAGCTGGCGCGCGAAATCGTCGACTCATGGGGCCGGCCCATCGACGTGATCCGCGACGACGACCCTCTCCACCTGAAGGGCATCATCGGACAGGCCCTTCTCGTGGTGGGCTCACGATACCATTCTGCGGTAAGCGCGCTGTCGCAGGGAGTGCCGACCCTGGGCACCGCCTGGGCCCACAAGTACACAGCCCTGGTCGAGGAGTACGACTGCATGGAATGTCTTCTCGACCCATCGGCGCCGGACGAAGAGATGCTACAGAAGCTCGATGCCGTATTGAGAGAACCGGACCGGTCCAACTTGATTCGGAGAATCCAGACCGCCGGCGAGAAACAGCGGCAGAGGCTGGCCGAGATGTGGAAAGAAGTCGTAACCCTTCTCCACGACTAGTTCCGCGGACCCGCCCGGATTTGCATCCTCTCTCGTCCCCCATCTTCACGAAAGCCATCAGCCATGAAGGAGTGGCGAATCAGTTCTGTCCAGGCGGCGGATGAGGGCCGTCGTCTCGACGTCCGCTTCCAGGCGGGCTCCGCCGGGCACGATGTCTACTTCCAGAGCCGTGGCGATGCCCTGACAGGACAGGCGGAGTTCCTTGTTGCCGCGGTGCTTCTTCCCGCGATGACAACGGGCGGCGTTCTGCGAATCGATGGCGAAATCAGTGCGCGTTTCCTCGCGAACCTCCCGGCCATCCAGAAGATCTACCGGGGCTGGAATCGCTCGCTTCGCCCGGTGAACGTCGTCGGGTGCAGTCCGGTGGTCAGAGCCACCCGCCCCGAAGCCCGCGTCGCCGCGTTTTTCTCCGGGGGCGTGGATTCCTTCTACACACTGCTGAAGCATCGCGAGGAAATTACCGACCTCATTTTCGTGCGGGGGTTCGACAACATCGGCCTCGACAACACCGCGTTCTACGAGCGGACGTCCGAGAACATTCGGAAGACGGCCTCGCGCATGGGCAAGCGGATCGTGGAAATCGAAACCAACCTGCGCCCTTTCCTGGACGCCTGCGTGGATTGGGGACACTTCGGGCACGGGACCATGCTCGCCGCGGTCGGACATCTTCTCTCCGCCTCGTTCCGCCGAATCTACATCGCTTCCGCCTTCGCCTACTCCGCCCTGTTCCCCTGGGGGACCCATCCCGAACTGGACCCTCTCTGGAGTTCGGAGTCGCTCGAGTTTGTACACGACGGGTGCGAGGCCGCGCGCGTCGAAAAAGTCGCGCTCCTCGCCACATCCGATGCGGCCCTCCAGAATCTCCGGGTCTGCTGGAATCCGCTGCGCGGCGAACGCAACTGCGGCCGGTGCGAAAAGTGCGTGCGGACCATGATCAATCTACACGTGGCCGGGGCGCTGGAGCGCTGCACGACGTTCGACAGCCCCCTTGACCTGGATCGCGTCGCCAGCATGACCGCGGAAACAGAGGGGTCGCGCACGTTCGTCATGGAGAACCTGCGCGCGCTCGAGGGAAGGCCTGCCGACGAGGCGTTGTGCAGGAGCCTGCGCGAGTCGTTGAAACCGCCGTCGTGGTCCCGGAAACTGCGGCAGTACGCGAAAAGGCGGACCGCGCAACACCCTGTGCTTCAGAACCTTCTCCGTCGCGGGTACCTGCGGCTGGCAACCTTCTCCGGCCGTTGAGATCTCCCGCTCCATGACTCCTTTCTGCTCCTTTCCATGACCGAGCCAACCACACCCCTCGTCAGCGTCATCATCCCCTGCTACAACGGCAAGCACTTCGTGGGCGACGCGATACGGAGCGCCTTGGCGCAGACGCACCCCGCGGTCGAGGTCGTCGTCGCGGACGACGGGTCGACCGATGGCAGTCTGGAGGTGATCCGATCCTTCGGCGACCGCGTGCGCTGCCTGTCCCTGCCGCACCAGGGAGGAGGCGCGGCACGAAACGCGGGCCTCGAGGCCAGCCGCGGGGAAATGATCCAATTCCTGGATGCCGATGACCTGCTCGAACCCAACAAGCTGCAGCGGCAATTGGCGGTTATGCAGCAGACGAGCGCCGATGTGGTGTTCTGCGACTCGACCAGGATCGCCTTCGCCAATTCGGAACCGGTGGACTGGTTCGCGCCTCCCTACCACGGCGAGGATCCCGTTGCGTTCATCCTCCAGCACACCCTCCCCACCATCCTCGCCCTGCACCGGAGGAAGAACCTGCTTGCGATCGGCGGTTGGCGCACCGATCTGCCGTGCGCGCAGGAATTCGACCTGCATCTCCGCCTCGCCTGCCGGGACTGCACGTTCCACCACCTCCCGGAGGTGCTCTGCACGGGACGATGTCTGCCGGACAGCGTGTCCAGCAACTACGTCAGGGTGCTGGATCAGTTCTCGCGAATCCTCGAACCGGCCTACCAGGGTCTGATGACATCGGGCAGACTCACCGACCCGCGCGCGCGAAGTTTCGCGGCGGCCATGGCCCGGGCCGCACGGCATTATCTCCGGCACGGAGAAACGGAAAAAGCCGCCGCGTACTTCCGACAGGCCCGCGCCATGCATCGGGATGGCGGGATTCCGCAGGTCTACAGCCGGCCCGCGCGCCTGTTGCGCTGTGCCGTGGGGCCCGTGTTGACCGAACGGCTGGTGAATCTCAGGCGGCGGCACAACCCGAACCCCGGGCACCCACTGCAACTCCGAACCGTGCGAGGCCCCTCCGGCGAAAATCCGCCCGTCAAGGCACTGCTGATCCTGCACGGATTCCCCCCGTCTCACCACAGTGGCACCCTGCGCAACGAGGCCGTCGCGCGATACTTGCCCGACTTCGGCATCAATCCGGTCATTCTCTGCGCATCCGACGATGACCGCGTCATTCCCTACGGCGTTCTCAAGGAGTGGCATGACAATTCGAAGTGGGCGGAAGTCCGGCGCATGGAATGGAGCTTGATGTCGAAGCACGCGTGCCACCCGATTCGCAGGTGGCTGCAGCGCCTGCCGCTCGGAGGGACATGGATCAGCCGTTCGGCGCGAGCACGCGTCCTTCGTCGCGTCCTGCCGGTCGCCCGAGAACTCGTCCGGCACCACGCCGCGCAGGTAATCTACGCCAGCGCTCCGCCCGTCGAGACCCTCCTGGTCGCCGAGGCGCTTGCCCGCGAGACCAACCTGCCCCTCGTCTGCGATCTCCGCGATCCATGGACCTGCTACTCTTGGGCAAAATACCGGCACTGGATGGACTTCGCGCTCGAGCGCCGGCTCGAGCGTCGAGTGCTTTCAAGAGCCGTGACGGTCATCGCCAACACACCGACGGCTCGGGACCTGCTGATCACGAGGATCGGCATTCCCCCCGGAAAGATTGCCGTAATTCCCAATGGGTACGACGAGATGAACTTTCAAAAGATCACCGCCCCCGGAAACGAGCGTACCGCGAAATTCACCGTGGTCTATACCGGCATCTTTTCCTCATTCCATATGCGCGCCGGTTCACCCCGCCATTCCTTCAAGCGGATCCTGGGCATGGATTACCGGCCGATCGACAGCGATCCCAACACGCGCTCGCCCCGCTGGTTCCTCGAGGCTGTGGAGCTCCTCCTGGATACCCAGCCCGCGTGGCGTGAAAAAATCGAGATCCTCTTCGCAGGCGCGTTCACGGACTTTGACAAAGCGCTTTTCAATTCCTTCCGTTACCCGGCCTGTCTGCGGGTCATGCCCGCGCTGCCGCACGCCGAGGCGCTACAGCTGTGCATGAAAGCCGATCTCTGCCTGCTCCTCCAGATCGAGATGAAATCCAAGGGGAAGGACTACTGCACATCCGTACCCGGCAAGCTCTACGACTACCTTCGCGCCGGCACGCGGATCCTCGCTCCGCTTCAGCAGGGCGACGCGCAGGAATTGGTCGAGCGGCTCGGTGCCGGAGTGGTTGTTCCGCCCCGCGATGTGCACGCCATCCGCGCGGCCTTGGAACAGGAGTTCCGCCGATGGGAAAATGGCGAGCCATCGCGCCGGACGGCCCCGC
>ERZ1645192.833-NODE-833-length-25792-cov-10.208455_pt1 | contig 25792 bp, 18 predicted proteins | sample MGYA00575354_ERZ1645192 | MGnify/ENA primary metagenome ERZ1645192 (study PRJEB40844, sample SAMN11349763) | freshwater sediment metagenome | isolation source: river sediment | host: Sediment | place: India: Faizupur Khadar , New Delhi | collected 2017-02-21 ... | reverse complement strand
CCTCTGTTTTATCCTTGTCCCATTCCTTGTTGAATGTCGGATAATCTTCGATCCTTATTTTCATATATTACTCGTATTATTGTTTTCTCCGGTCAACAACGCTTATGCCAATTGATCTTATGAAGAGTTGCCGTTACTCAAGTACCTCCCTGAGTGATTCGATGATTGGTTCAGTTGATATTTTTGAGCCGACTGCTCCCATCATCCATTGCTGGGGGGTGAGCTTACCCTGTGAGAACATACGGTCGACTTCAGGGGCCAGCTTTTTGTCCTTCAGGTATTTCTCTATCTGGAACTGTACAATGTGGCCGTATGAATAGTTGGGCAGGTACAGTGGCACCTCGATCATGTGAGAATAAATTGCAAGCACAGGAGAGTCCTTAACTCCTGTTATCGGAGCGAAGTACTTGTTCCAGGTCCCGGTTGCAAACTCTATAGTCTTTTCCTTAAGCTGGGCGGGGGTTGCTTCCGGATTTTCATAAAGCCAAAGCCAGGTAAGCATTTCGGTCATTCCCACACCCATTATTTCAACCAGCGACCAGGCTGCATCAAGGACCTCCATCTTTTCATTTTCCGGATCATTCGCTTTTATTCCGAGCAGGTCGAGGTCGCGTTTTTGAAAGACAAACGCAAGAGCTTCTGTGACAGCGGTGTTCGGGACGCCCGACATTGTATAATAGTCAACATCATAGAGAGAAATGGTTTGTTCCACATTGTGCCCGAACTCATGAACGGCGATGTTGTAACCTTTGTAGTCCATTCCCTTCTCTGATACCCTGGTTCTCAGATGGGAGCTGGCTCCCCTCATTGCAGCGCCCCAGGCATGCCCCGAGCCTCTGGCCGGATCGACGACAATCTTGTCGGCAATATATTTTGCGCGGTCAGGTGTCCACCCGAGATTTTTAAGCATCACCGGCATCTGTTCCCTGAATGCGGCCGGACTGGGATAAAGGGCCGAGGTCTTCTCCGTGAGCTTGTCTTCGGGAAAGTTGTTCCTGGCCTTGAAGCGGTCATACCAGATGTCATAAGGCTTTAGTTCCCTTCCGAGCCTTTCGCTTATCATCTTTCCGATTTTTGCAAGTTCAGGTGAGCTCAGGTATGAATCGAAAAGAGCCTCTATCTCTTCCTGTGAGATTTCCATCTCAGCTGAGAACTTCCTGAGGATCGCAGTATTCATCTCAGGATTGTACTGATCTGCAGCCTTATGGCCTTTGAATATATTCAGGACATGCTCATAACGGGTGTCTGGTTCCGGATCTGCTGCTGCCGGAGTTCCTCCCTTTGTAACCTTGTTTGCGAACGGAGCCCATTCATATTCCGGGTTGTTTATTACCGTCTTCGGTATTTCCTGACGGATAATGCGCTCCATTACCTTATAGATCATTTCCTGTTTTTCTGCGCCTTTTTCTCCGGCTGCATAGTTGAACTTGATTTCATCCCTGAGGTTCCAGTGCGACAGCAGTACCATGTCGTCGGGGAAGATCTGGCGGCCGTCGTCGGTTCTGAGTTTCCCCATGCAGATGTTGTATTCGGCAATGTACATCTCGGCGTTTCCGGTGGCAAGGCTCATTGCCTGGCTGATTTCGGCAGGCACCCTTGACACGAACATGTCGCCCAGACGTGCCATAGCCCATTCCTCGCGGCTCCATGAAGGGCCTGAAGCCTCTTTTTCCTCAAGAGAGTAATAAGGGAAATTGAGCGCGATGTAAAAGGCGATCTTGTTTGAATAGAAATCGTCCGACAGGTGAGATCCCGGAGAATATGTTCCGAACATTCTGTCTACATCATCGATCTCGCCGGTGGCTTCATCGAGGTTCTTCCTCAGGTCGAGCGTAACCTCGTTGAAATTGCCTGAAAGCGATTCGAGGAAGTTGCTGATCTTGACGAAGACCTGTTTGCGCTTCACAGGATCAGCTATGTAGTTGTTCTTTACAAAAGCTGAGAATTCAGCAGCGGTTCCGTCTTCCTGCCTCCACAGCGAGGCAGCATGCCTTAAGCCTTTTTCAAGAAGCTTTATGTCGGCTCCCGGTTTTTCAGCCGCGACACTGTCGAGAATGGATGTTATTGTTGCTTCGCTGACAGGCAGTAAGGCTGCTCCGCCTTTTTCTTCGCCCTTCTTCTGCGGTGAGCAGCCGGCGGCAATGATCATAAAAAGCATAATGATTTTTTTCATCAGTATGTGTATTTGAATTTAATGGTCTGATGCCTGCCTGTCGGCAGACAGGGAACCCACATGATTAAAAACTATTTACATACATGTTAGATTTGTTACATGTGGGTTTCATAATCAGGATAGGTTTATACAAATATACCTGTTTTTATTCAAGAGACCCTGTTACTTTCTCAACTTCGTGAAGTATTTCGCACGACCTGACAAGCTCTTTCATCCTGGTGTGATCGGGATACAGGGGCCTGTCGATATCCAGGAAATCGACATGTTTTCTGATTACATCCTTGGCTTTCTGAACGCCTGCTCCGAAACTGTACTCTTCCTTCCTGAAGTCGAGCGCCTGGGCGGCAGCCATAAATTCTATGCCGAGGATCCCGTAGGCGCAGTCGAGTATCTGGTTATTCTTAATTGAAGTGTTCATCCCCATTGAAACGAAGTCTTCCTGGTCGGCTGCTGCCGGAATGGATTGAATTGAAGCCGGAACCGAAAGAATGCGCTGTTCGACGATAAGGGTATCTGCCGTGTACTGGCTGAGCATCATGCCCGAGAACATCCCGGCTCCCTTTGTAAGAAAATCCGGAAGTCCAACGCTGAGGGCCTGGTTGTTGAGCCTGTTCATCCTTCTTTCCGACATCACGCTTACCATTGTAATGCAGGCCCCTGCCATGTCCATCGGAACGGATACGGGAGAACCCTGGAAATTTGCTCCGGAAAGCTGAATGTTCTTGTCAGGAAAGAAGATGGGATTATCGCCTACGCCGTTAAGTTCGATTTCGACCTGCGAACGGGCATAGGCAAGCATGTCGTGAGCAGCTCCTATTACCTGCGGTGTCGATCTCATGGAATAGGCATCCTGAACCTTCGATTTTACCCTTCCTTCCTTAAGATCTCCGCCCGTAATGCATTTGTTGATCGCCCTGGCGCTTCTTACCGCTCCCTTGAAACCTCTCACTTCGTGGAGCAAAGGAGTGTAGGGCTTCATGTTTGCCTTAAGAGCCTCGAGCGACATGGAAGCAGCTATCTCGGCCTGCTTGAGCCAGTTGTTGGCGTCGACCAGCCAGATGGCGCTCATGGCGGTCAGTATGTTCGATCCGTTGATGGCAGCCAGCCCGTCGCGGGCCTGAAGTCCGGGAACCGCAATTCCGGCCTCCTTCATGGCCTCGGCGCCCTCCATAAGTTTCCCGTTGTAATATGCTTTGCCCTCGCCCATCAGAAGAAGAGCTATCTGCGACATCGGGGCAAGATCGCCCGAAGCGCCCACCGACCCTTTCTGGCAAACAAAGGGTGTCACTCCCCTGTTAAGCATCTCAACAAGGGTTTCTGTGATCTCAAGCCTGTTGCCCGAGTTGCCGTGCGCATGAACGTTTATCCTGCCCAGCATTGCTCCCCTGACTGTTTCAAACGAGGCCGGGTCACCGATCCCGGCTGCATGATTGTAAACCAGGTACTTCTGGAAATCCTTTATCTGGTCGTCGTTAAGCACTATCTCCGAGAACTCGCCAATCCCGGTGTTCACTCCGTACATTATTTCATGAGCCGTAATCTTTTTTTCAAGCATCGCGCGGCACTCGTTGATCCTTTTCCTGGCATCGGGATGGAGTTCAACTTTCTGTCCGTGGCGGGCCACATTCACTACATCATTGACGGTAAGGTTGCTGCCTGTTATAATAAGTTTGTCCATAGTTGTATTTATCTTTTAATTGAGTCTGTTTATATCATTTTGATATAATATTGATATCATTATAATATCATAATCATATCACAAGAAGAATATATGGGAATGGGAGAAATCCCGGGAGATGATCAGCAGAGTCCCGACCTGTTGATTTTGATCTTGTATTCAAGGACCCAGTTGTAATCCATGGCTTTGAATTGACATTTCAAAATTATCAAAATTTACAGAATTTGCTAATTTTATAAAAAATCGGTAATTCACAACACATCAACATTTTTACTTTTGAAAACAATATCGGTAATTTGCATTTTGATCCTTCTGACAGCATCAGACAGCTGCAGATCGAAGGAGACGAAGAGTACGTCGAAGGAAGAGCATCTGTATCCACGGGAAGAAGGCTGGCTCTTCGACGGGAAATCGCTCTCGGGCTGGGAGGTAACCAACTTCGGACCACAGGGTCCGGTTTCTGTATCTGATGGCTCTGTAATTCTGGGGATGGGGGATGGCTGCACTGGGATAACCTGGAATGAAGAGTTTCCAGTTGACAACTATGAAGTCAGCCTGGAGGCAATGAGGGTTGACGGGACCGATTTTTTCTGCGGAATGACATTTCCCGTGGGAAAGGATCCCTGCACACTGATAGTCGGCGGCTGGGGAGGAACTGTTGTGGGATTGAGCAGCATTAACGGAATGGATGCCTCGGAGAATGAGACGACAACACTTATGCAGTTTGAAAAGAACCGCTGGTACAATATCCGGCTCAAGGTAGCTGATGGAAAAATCCTTGTACTGATAGATGATGAAGTTGCGGTCGACTTTGCCATCGGTGATAACATGATTTCAATCAGGCCGGAGGTCGAGCTGTCGAAGCCTTTCGGCATTTGTTCATGGCACACCACGGCGGCTTTACGGAAAATAAAATTATTAAGTGCAGGAACTGAAGAATAATACCTTTTCACCGTTATATGTTTTTGTCCATTCAAAAACAATAGCAATGAAAAGATTCCCGGGATTAGTTCTTATTGTCCTGCTGGCAGCTTCCTGTAAGACTAACCAGTTGTACATAAACGTCTTACAGCCTGCTCCGGTAACCATGTTGCCTGAGATAAAGAAAGCGGGAATCATAAACCGCAGCATACCGACTGATGAAACGAAAACCCTGGATGCTTTTGACAGGGTGCTTTCTCTCGAGGGCACGGACCTCGACCGTGACGGAGCATGGGAAAGCATTACAGGCGTTGCTGAAGAGTTAATGAACAATGACCGTTTCACGGAGGTGCTTTTGCTCAGGGATATCGACTTCAGATCCTCGCGGGTCGGCATCCTTCCTCCCCCTCTTTCAAACAGGATTGCTGACAGTATCTGCAGGGTCAAAGGTGTTGATGCACTTTTTGCTCTCGAGAGGTTTGACACAGACACCCGGATCTCAACAAGCTCAGGCGGAAGTGTCGAAACTGCTCTCGGGAACATTCCTTTCCTCGGGTTCCAGGTAACCATGGAGACAATTATCAGGACCGGGTGGAGAATTTACTATCCTGCTGAAGCCGGCATCCTCGATGAATTCAGCTTTTCCGAATCGCTTGCCTTTACCGCAAAAGGAATAAGTCTGCTGGCTGCAGGGGAAGCCCTGAAGGACAGGAAGAACGCTATAAGGGAAGTGAGCCGTAATGCAGGACGCACCTACGCGGAAAGGATACTGCCCTACAGGCTTAAAGTGACCAGGGATTATTTTGTAAAGGGGACTGATAATTTTAAGATAGCGAAGCGGAAAGCCCAGACGGGCAAATGGGATGAAGCAGGAACCTATTGGGAGAAAGAGACCGGAAACCCGAAGTCGAAAATAGCAGGAAGGGCGTGGTACAACATGGCCATCCTTTCGGAGATCAACGGGGATATAGATAATGCCATGAATCTTGCTGCGAAGGCATGGGAAGATCACAAGACAAGGAAGGCCCTTGATTATACGCGGATACTTCAGGGAAGAAAGAACGACAGGGCCTTGCTTGATATTCAGGAGATACAGTAACCCGGATTCCGTCCGGGCTTTTGACAGTCATTCCTTCCGGGGTTGCAAATGTTGTGTGGCGCCTTTTCTGTGGTATGTTTACTCCTTACCCGGGGCGGTTTTCTTTTTTTTATTCTCCCTGTGATATTATGAGCTTTTGTGTTGTTATTGACTTTCTCATTTATTATTTTCGTCAATCATTTTCATCGAAGTGTCTGAATAATGAAATTTATATTCCATGTTCTTTTGCTGGCCGGCATGTTTTTAACCGGAAGTCCCGGGCTTACCGCAGCAGAGGCGATGCCGGGAGATACTGTTGATATTCAGGCTCTTTATAACGGACGTGTCTGGAGGAATCTTTATTACAGGATACAGGGCGACCAGTTCTTTTTTAATTCCGGTTTCGTTCCGGGGAGTGTGACTCTGGCAGGGCGTGTTTTTCCCGGACAGACGATAAGGTTTGACTGCTACAGCGATGAACTTCTCATTCTGACAAACAAGGGTATTATCATACAGCTCAACAAGGAGCTGATTGATGAATTCACAGTTGAACAGAACAGCCGTTTGTTCAGATTTCTCAATCTCAGGCCCGATTCGGTCAGATCGCTGACAGGATTTGTAAATGTTCTTTGCGAGGGCACAGCTTCCCTTTATGCAAAATACAGTAAGGAAATCCTGCTTCTTGCGGTTGAAAATAAATTTGATCTCTTTGCCGACAACATCAGGATATACCTGGAGAAGGACGGCATTGTCAACAGGATAGGAAGCCGGGGTGATCTGCTCCGTTTGCTGGCCGGCGAAAAGCAGAAGGTCAGGGCATATATGAAATCCAATGGTATCAGATTCTCAAAAAAGGATCCGGAGTTAATCAGGCCTGTTATTGAATACTACAACACTTTGCAACTTTAGAACTCCCGGATGAACAAAACTACTCTTTTATTGGCTCTTGCCTTTCTGTTTTCCGGTATCCTCTCCGCTCAGACTGACAGAAAAATCACATGGGATTACAGTGGTCAGTCGTTCAATGAGTTTGTTTTATCGGCAGAAAAAGAGCTTGACCTTAAGTTTTTCTTCAGGGATGAATGGATGGAAGGCATGCGTCCGGGCTTATATCCCGGAAAGGAATCGCTGGGCGATCTGCTTGACAATCTGTTCAGGGACAAGTCGCTGTTCTGGTTCATTGATGAATGGGGTAATGTAATCATTACCAGGAATTTTGCAGTTAAACTTCCTGCAGTAGCTGGTACAGCTGAAGCGGAGGGTAATTTCATAGCTCCAACGGAATACTTTGATACACAGGACAAGCAGAAGCTTTCAGGAAATCTTTTTGTTGACATAGGCAATCCGGCCGACAGGTACAAATCAGGAACCGTTACTATTACGGGGTATGTTACCGACCGCGACACGAAGGAGCCTGTAGCGGGAGTTACTGTGTTTGTTCAGGAACTTGCTGCGGGAGCTCTTTCAAACCAGTACGGCTTTTATTCACTGACGCTTCCCCGTGGCATCCATCAGATACGATTTTCATTTATCGGGATGAGGGAGAAACAGGTGAATGTCAATCTCTATGGGCCCGGCGAACTGGATATTGAGATGAACAGCATGCTTATCCCCCTTAAGGAAACTACGGTTTCAGCCGACCGGAACGTGATTTTCCAGAGGTATGAGGTTGGAGTGGAGAAAGTGGATATAACATCGTTCAGGTTACTTCCCACTTCAATGGGTGAATCGGATATCATAAAAAGTGTTCTTCTGATACCGGGAGTGCAGTCGGTGGGGGAAGGTTCAGCCGGATTCAATGTAAGGGGAGGGAGTTCCGACCAGAACCTTATTTTGCTTTACGGCGCCCCGGTTTATAATTCCTCTCATTTCTTCGGATTCTTTTCTGCAGTCAATTCAGATATTATAAGAGATGTAACCCTGTACAAGGGAGGCATCCCTGCCAGGTACGGAGGACGAATATCTTCTGTTCTCGATATCAGCCCGAGGGACGGGAACAGGAAGGAGTTCGGCGGTAATGCCGGTATCAGTCCGGTGACAGCTCACCTGATGATCGAAGGTCCGATAATTAAGGATACTCTTACATACATCCTCACAGGGAGGTCTACTTATTCCAACTGGGTGCTTGACCTTGTTGAAAACACTTCCCTTAAAAACAGCATGGCTTCATTTTATGATCTGAACGGCAGGATCGCTTATGACCTGAACAGCAACAACAGGATAGAGGTATCCTCTTATCTGAGCCACGATTCCTTCAGGTTCAATTCCGACACTCTTTACAGCTACGACAACAACATTACAGCATTTAGATGGCGGCATTTTTTCAACAAGAGGTTCTTCTCCCATTTCACTTTAAGCAACAGCAACTACAGGTACAATGTCTCAAGTGATGCTTCTGCGGAAGAAGCATTCGTTCTGTCGCACAATGTTAACAGCACGGCTTTGAAGGCTGATTTCAACTGGTACCAGGGCCGGAACGAAGTCAATTTCGGAGCCGATATGACGCGGTATTCCATACTTCCCGGCAGCTATCTTCCCTCAGGCGACTCCTCCATTGTTATTTCCAGGAAGCTTCCCGTTCAGAGAGCCATTGAATCGGGATTATATATAGATGAAAAGTATGTGGTAAATGATTTTCTTTCTGTGAACGCCGGGATTAGGTTCTCCTCTTTCTTTGCCCTGGGTCCCGGGACTTTTTACAATTATGATCCCCAGTATCCGAGAAGCCTGGCCACAGTTACCGACACGGTGAATTACGGTTCAGGAAAGGTTTACAGGACTTATGGAGGACCCGAATTCAGGTTGTCGTTTAATTTCAGGACAGGTCCGCAAAGTTCATTTAAGCTTAACTACAACCGCACGAAGCAGTATCTTCATCTTCTGTCGAACACCACTACAATTTCTCCGACCGATACCTGGAAGCTTAGCGATTACCATCTGAAGCCGCAGACCGGTGATCAGTTTGCAGCCGGTTACTACAGAATGATGTTCAACGGTTCAGTGGAAACTTCGATGGAAGTTTACTACAAGCGCATTGCAGATATGGTTGACTTCAAGAGCGGGACCGATCTCATTATGGCCGGGAATATCGAGAAGGACCTGGTCAATGTAAAGGGGAAGGCATACGGACTTGAACTTTCCATAAAAAAGGATGAAGGAAGAGTCAGGTGGAATGTAGGATACACCTATTCAAGGACACTTTTGCAGAGCACAGGCAGGTTCAGCGATGAAGTGATAAACAGGGGAGAGTGGTTCCCTGCCAGTCATGACAAACCACATGATCTTTCAGCCACTTTTAATTTCCTGTTCTCAAGGCGTTTCAGTGTCTCTGCGAATTACAACTACAGCACCGGACGGCCGGTCACTTACCCTGTCGCTGTCTATTACATGGGCGACATTCTGATGGTTCATTATTCCGACAGGAACAAATACAGGATCCCCGACTACATGCGTCTTGACCTTTCTATGAAAGTGAGCGGCAACCTGCGGTCAAATAAAATAGCGAATCCCCACTGGATCTTTTCGGTCTACAACCTTCTGGGAAGACAAAACGTATATTCGATCTATTTCAAGCATGAAAACAACAGGATAAACGGATACAAGCTTTCGGTTTTCGGACAGGCGATACCCTCGCTGAGCTTCAATTTTGATTTTTAGGAAATGGAAAAACTTTGCAAATATATTTTACTGCCGGTTATTCTGATCATTTCAGGTTGCATTACAAGCTTTGTGCCTGAGACTGATGAGGATCCCGATCTGCTTGTGGTTGAAGCCATGATAACCGACCAGCCCGAGGCCTTTCAGATCAGGTTGTCAAGGTCGATACCTCTTGGTGACAGGGTTTCTCCCACAGATCGTCTGAAACCGGTTGCAGGGCGACCTGTATTCATCATTGACGATCAGGGAAATAATTATTGGGTGAGGGAATCATCGGAAAAGGGCGTCTACGTGACCGATCCTGCATCATTCAGGGCTGTTGTCGGAAGGGTTTACAGGCTAAGGATAAATCCCGGGTCCGATGGTGATCCCTATACTTACGAATCGCTGCCGATGAAGCTGAATCCCGTTCCCCCGATTGACAGCCTGTATTATGAGAAAGTCAAGATTTCGGAAAGAACTCCGGGAACAACAGGAGAAGACGGATGCCAGGTTTATCTGAACACAGCTGATCCGACGGGGCAATGCGAATTTTTCAGGTGGGATTACTCTGAAACCTGGAAATTCGTATTGCCCTGGCCCGTTGCAAACAATACCTGCTGGATCAGTTCTAACTCCAATAATATAACTATTAAGAGCACTTCAGTTCTGAGTGAAGCCAGGATTTCAAAATTCCCCTTGAAATTCATCTCGAATGAAACCGACAGGCTCAAGGTGAGATACAGCATCCTTGTAAACCAGTATTCACTGAATGAGGATGAGTTTGTTTTCTGGGAAAAGCTCCGGAATATTTCAGAAGAAGTGGGAGGCCTCTATGATATCACTCCCGGAACCATTCCCGGCAATATCTACTGTGTTGAAGATCCTTCGCGACAGGTGCTGGGATATTTCAGCGTTTCTTCTAAGTCCTCCCGCAGGCTTTATATTGATGAATTTTTCCGGGGTGTCGTAAACCTGTATTCCGACTGCATCACTGATACCGTTGTCGGGAGGGGTGAGATACCCTATCTCAACTCGAGGGTATGGATACTGGAAGAAAAGATGTATGAGATGCCTCCTATCAGGGTGATCACTGATAAAAAATTCTGTGCAGACTGCAGTGTAAGAGGCACAACGACGAAACCGGAATTTTGGATTGAAAAGGATGAAGAAGATGAATAGCCGGCCGGAATGCACCATACTGAGATCAATGGCAGCAGTAATCCTGTTATTCCTGCCCGGACTAAAGATAACGGGCCAGGACGGGCTTGATTTTTCAACATCTCTTGGCTTAAGGTTCACGGAATATTGCAGCACATTTCCCCGTGAGGAAATGTATGTCCATACCGACAGGGAGGATTATGTGGCCGGTGAGGATATGTGGTTCACGGCGTATCTTTTCAACAGCAGTGAGTCAGGCATGTCGGCAGAGAACAGTCTGGCCTATGTCGAGATACTGAATCCCGAAAACAGGCCGGTGGTTCAGAAACGAATCCGCATTGAAAAAGGAACTGGTCCCGGAATGCTTGATCTGCCTGATTCGCTTGGGAGTGGCATTTACACATTCAGAGCTTATACCGGCTGGATGAGAAACTTTTTACCGGGAAATTGTTTTATGAAACCTGTTTACATATCCAATGCCTTAAGCGAAAAAAAGTACACTTCGGGCGGATTGGCGAAACAGGAACAGACAGTTAAGGAAGAACTTGCGGATATTCCCGGATCGGGTCTCAGAGTCAGCGCCGGAAGAGACGGATCGGGAAATATAAGGCTTACAGTAAATTCAACAGGGAGCTACCGTTCTCTGTCAGGGAATACCCTGTATCTTTTTATCCGGACCAGGGGCGGGATAAATCTGAACAAACCGGTCAGTCTGCCTGCGGATTCAACTGTGATCACTATCCCAAAAAACATACTTACGTCCGGTATAAACCATATTACTCTGTTCTCAGCTTCCGGCAGGCCTGTATTTGAAAGGATGTTCTACACCCGCCGTGAATCTTCCTTTTCAGGGACTATAAATACAGATTCTGTTGCAGGCATCAGGGAAGCTATCGACCTGGCAATTGAACGACCGTCATCAGCGGGGACGGTAAAACAATCCAGCATTTCGGTTTCGGCGGCCGGTGGAAAAACATATCCGGGCATAGATGATTATATGGTTTTTGGATCGGAATATGGTCTGATCCCCGATGAAATTTACAGGGCCCTCAGGGATGGTATTTCTTCCGATTCGATAGATAAGATGGTAGGCGGCCTCAGAAGCTCCTGGATCAACTGGAAGACAGTCCTGTCGCCGGAAAAGCCTGAACCCAGGTATTCGAAAGAAACTTCAGGTCATTTTATTTACGGGAGTCTTCAGAACCGGACCACACAACAGCCCGACACCGGACAGGTATTGTTCCTTTCGGTACCTGGCAAAAATGCAGTTTTCAGGTATGCCGTTACCGATAAGGATGGGTATTTCAGGTTTGAGATACCTTCTGATCAGAACTACAGGGATCTTGTAATCCAGCCAGAGGACAATACCAGGAACAACACCATCCGTCTTGAGTCGCCTTTCTCAGAAAAATACCCGCCCCTGTTGCAGGCCGGAGCCCGGGAACAGGCTTCAGTGCCGGCAAACGCTTCCCGGCTTCAGGTCAACTATCAGGTAATGAAGATCTATGGTTCAGACAGGATGCCCGATCCTTCAGTTCCGGTATCTTTCACGCGTGGTAAAAACCGGTTTTACGGCAAACCCGACATTGAGCTTATCCTGGCCGATTACATCAAGCTCCCTGTGATGCATGAGGTTTTCTTTGAGCTGATGCCGGGAGTCTTCATGAAGGAGAGAAGGGGTGTTTATGAGATTTCGCTTTTTGATCCTGTTGAGAACAGGGCTTATGAAAAACCACCGGTACTTTTCGTCGACGGAGTGGTTGTGAAGGATGCCGGTGTCATAGCTGGAATCGATCCAGAGCTTGTTGAAAGGATTGATGCGGTAAAGTCGAGGTATGTTGTCGGAGAATACCTTTTCTTCGGTCTGGTAAATGTTATTACAAAAACAGGTGATTTCAGTAATATTCCGCTGCCTGATCAGGCCATAAGGCTTGCGTATCAGGCTTACGGGCAGGCAGAAACCTTTTCCGCACCTGATTATGGTGATCCTGTTACAAGGAACAATCGCATCCCGGATTTCAGGAATACCCTTTACTGGAATCCTTCAGTCACAACCGGAAATAAAAGGGATACCTCAGTACGGTTCTGGACTTCCGACTTCCGGGGTCCCTTTGAAGTACTTGTTCAGGGTGTTACTGACAAAGGGGAAGTGTTTTCTTTCAGAAAAATCATAAAGGTTCAATAGCCGGCTGTTACTTTTTATTTTCGGGAGCCCGGAGCAGGATAATTTCTTGATGCATCATCCAGTACAAGTATCCAGTCGAGATTTTCGCCAGGAGTAGGAGAGATGAAAGACCTGGTTCCGGTATTTTCAAATTTTCCTATCCTTATTGATTCCCCGTTTCTCGGGTTGAACCACCATGCGGTTACCTCTTTCCCTTTTATTGCATCCATGCGTACAGAGAATTGTCTGCCGATTGGTGCATAAATCATTGCATAGGTTCCCTCCTGGTCGCGGGTTGCAACATACCTGTAAGAACCTGAACCCGGCACCGCCGAAACAATTCTGCCGGCAACTATGATTGTGCTGTCGGGTATACGTGTAAGAAAAGGTCTCGATTCCATTAGCAGCCTCCCATACATCATTTGTCCGGCGCCGGGTTGATCAATGGCCTCATACCAGGGCATAAGCGGGCGGTTGATGGGGGATCTTTCAGGTGTCCACATCTGCCATACTGAATGATGACCATAGGTGTGTCCGAAAGCGCCTGTGAAAAGATCCCAGTAGAGCGGCCGGCGTACATCGGCGGCAGTGGAATGGCTGTTGGCATCGGGATTGAAATTTATCGGATGGTCTTCATAGACCGGTTCTCCGTCGATAACAGGTTTGGGAGGTTCCAGCATGTAATCATTGTATGTTGCCGAGTAGCGTTCGGTGAAGCTCAGGCTGTGACCGTTCTGCCTCATATTAAAATCGAGCCAGGGTTCGTTGTGAAAATATTGAGATGAACCGGACCCACCGGTTGGATGAAAGGTTATCAGGTGTGAGCCACCGTCGCCTTCCCTGAGTCCTTCAGCCATTGCTGCAACCGTCTTTCGATGAAGATCATTTTCAACAGGTCTGTCCCCGCCGACGATCCAGATTATATTGGGTTGATTACGGTAACGGCTGCCCAGGAATTTCCCCCAGGTCCTGGCGTTTTCAGGATTGAAAATCTCGGGACCGGTTCCCCATTTTTTATTCCACTTGTCACCCCAGGTCGGCAACAAGCCTATGAAAATTCCTTTTTCAGCAGCTTTGTTAATTACCCAATCGACATGGGCAAAATAGGCTTCATTGGGCTTTAGGGGATCATTGTCGATCAGTGGCTTGTTGCCCTCCGTATTTGGTACGTTCAGGCCGTCAACCTCGGCAAGCACAACAGCCTGGATCACGGTGAATCCAAGCGATCTGCGGTTCTCGAGGTATTTTTCGGTTTCCTCCTTGTTCAGCCTGTGAAAGAGTTCCCAGCCTGTGTCGCCGAGATAGAAGAATGGGGTTCCGTCCTCAAAGACAAGAAACCTCTTGTTTTCCGAAACCATAAGCCTGCCGTGGGACAGATCGACTGACCGGCCTTCCCATTTATCAGTCTGAGCGGATGCAGGTAAACTCAGGATCAGAAGAATTAATGCCAGTGTGTTTCTTTTTATCATATCGGGAAGTTGGGAAATGATGTTCTCATACTGTATTTATCTTTCTATCAATGCTTCAGCCACCCTTCCATGAAGTTCAGGGAAAAGGGCTCTATTTCGAAAGATTCCTGTGTTTTTACAATTTTTTCATTTTTAATCCCTGTCCATCTGTTATCATATGCTGCCTCGGGATAATTTTCAGAGCAAAGTGATCTTATCCTCATTAATCCGGCACAGCATTCCAGTTTTATTTTCTGTCTGGTTCCCGTATAGTTTACAAGCAGCAGATGTCCCTGCTTCCCGTCCGACAGTGCCAGGCAATCTGCAACAAGCGGCCTTGAACTTGCACATCTTACAAGACTTAATTGCTTATGGGTGAGAAGAAATCTGAATACATGGAAGACCGGGAAAATCATGCCTTTTTCTGACGGAAACTGCAAGGGCCATGATGGATCGGCATCTCCCTGGAATATTCCTCTCTCACCGGCAGTCTCGTAGTAAGTAATACTGTCCGCACCTGCCTGGCAAAGATTCTTAAGGCTTCCGGCCGTCCAGCATGCGCCAAAAAGCGACATTATACGGCTGTCAACCTGGGGTGGCATTTGCGTCCCTTTCCATGGCAGCTCAATGAAGGATGTGCTGGCATTAAACCTCCTTTGGATATTTACGGGGGATATTATTATTTTCTTGTTGCCGGCAATTTTTTGAGCGCTTCTTACAGAATGGAACTGCGATTCCAGGTTCTCGACAAGAGTCAGATTGTCGGAAGCATGTTCCTGCGGATTAATTGAATAGCAGATACAGTCGTTGCCTGTTTCCCCCGGTCTGCCACGGTTTAACCGGGCAAAATTTGCATTGGTACCGGTTGATATTTTTACGTCGGGATTGACTTTTCTTAACAGAGGAATAACTTCGGCCGCAAGATTATCGGGAGTAGTGGGAAAGGAGACGTGGTAAAGAAGAAAATTAGCTGCCGGGACACACCGTCGTGAATACCAGTCAATGAAGTTATTTATCTGCTGATGGACATTATCATCAAAGAAGAGTGCAAATTCAGTCCGGCAGCCCAGGTCAAGCGCTTCCTGGCAGAACTCTTCAGCCTTGAATTGCCAGCCGTTTTCACAAAGATGGAGGTCGACCCTGTAATGGTCAAACCTGGCCGACCTCAGTAACTTGATTTCATCAGGAGTCAGTGGAAGAGAACGGCCCGACCGGCAAATCCCCACAGGCGGGATCCTTAGCTTTTCATCAGGAAAAATCCTGATGACTGTTGCTTCGTTCACCATGCTCAATGGCTCAAAGTCACCGGAAGCCCGGAATGTGATCTTCTGGAATATCTTTGTTCCTTTTTCAACGGTTACAGGCGACTGGACCGAAAGAGGGGCGGAGTAAGTTTTGTAAGACGAATCTGTCCAGTTTCTCTGATCTTCTGTTTCAAAAACGTCTCCTTCAAAATCAATTCTGCAGCTAATTCCTTTGACCGTCCATTTCATTGATCTTATATCACGGAAGATCTGATACGGGCTGATGTCTTCAGGAAAAACAGACTGTTCAACCGACCCGTCAGTGTGTTCAATAATACAATTATTTCCGGCGCAGCCTTCGATTGGGTGAAGGATGCAGATACCGATACGGTTCTTTTCAAAAGTCGAAAGCGCTTCTGCTTCCAATGTCAGTGAAAGTGAGTTATCCGGTTTCCCCTGAACGATGTAGCTGGCAACCAGGTCCATCTCTTCTTTCCTGTAGCGGCACCTGAGATGTATTTCAAAGGAATCTTCTGACTCATGGATCTTCTCCTCCTCGATCTGTGGATTGACATTGAGCCACTCTTTATCGCGGACTGCTGAGCAGATCATTCTTATTATCTCCGTCTGACCCGCAATTACATACCTGATATTGCCATCAGCATAGCTCATGGAAAGGTTTCCTGCCCTGAGTTTTTTAAGTTCAGGTACTGGATGGCCTCCGTGGAGAATATAAGCAATGTCAGGAGTCATTTAATCGGGATTGGATCGGTAAATTTGCTTATAAAGATAAATTTAATCTGAATTTTTCATCTTACAGTATTTTCTGCAACAGATATTGATATTTGGATAGGGGTAATTACTGATAATGTGCCTTATCTCCCAAATAACCAGTAACTATATTAATCTATATTCAACCCGCTCCGGGGTTGAAACAGAAAGCTCCTGCCACCCCGGATGTGACCGGGGACATTGGAATTCAAAGCCTCCGGCTTTATCGCCAAGAACCTGATTTATTAATGTAGCCGGGGTCATAAGGCTTGAAAGTCCTAGGTTTTCTTGCAATATCCGGCTTTATTGAGATGCCGGAGGCATCAACGTCCAATATCCATGGTCCCATCCATGGGGGATAGCTGGTCTGTTTGGTCAACACCGGAGGTGTTGAAGAAGATCAGGAAAACAAGTATTCCTCCTTGTAATCGATCCCATGTTCCTTTAACAATCGGATCAATTCATCCTTAAATGAAATGGACTTATGATGTTCAGCCTGATTCGTAACATACCTTATCAGAGACTCCTTACTGGATATGTGATAGGTAAATCCACTATAACCAACCTGCCACCCGGGGAAAGAGGAAAAAAGAGTACTTTCTCTCAATGCAAGTGCATGAGTCGCGGCTTTTATATCCTTGATCAGGTACGCAGGAGCAATTGATGGATGCACATGAGTTATAATGTGTACATGATTACTGGCGCCTCCGACAATATAGGAATGGCAATCCTTTTTTCTCAGGACCCCGGCGATGTATCCAAACAGAATATCCTGGTTGGCAGAAGACATAAAAGGTAAATGATCCTTGCTTCCAAAGACGAACTGATACAAAAATTGAGTATAGGTTGACATAATTTTCCACTTTTAGCACAGGTATAAATATAGAAAATTTTTCAGATATTTATTCAACCCGCTCCGGGGTTGACACAGAAAGCTCCTGCCACCCCGGATGTAACCGGGGATATTGGAATTCAAAGCCTCCGGCTTTATCGCTGTAAACATGCTCAATTCATTATGCCTGGGATATTGGAATTATAAGCCGGTGGCTTTTAAAAGGAGTCTCTCATTCAGTTTTGGAATAAAGGACATTTTGGCGCAAGCCCTGTTTTTGCCTTAATTTTTATTATTTAAGGTTGAGTCTATGCATAATTCCCATCCTTTGGCGATTATAAATCAGAACTATTTTAGACTTTTTTTGTTAATTTACGAAACCAAATTAGTCATACAATGAAAAAAGGATTTCTCTTAATAAAAGCACTTCTTTTCGTCTTATTTATATCAGGTCTGACAGAAGCAAGATCCCAGGTATTCCTTGATGTCGAGTCCGGAGTAGTATTTTCGGGATACAATGATGTCCGGATTCCGGGCGATCAGGGAACTTTATTTTCACTGAGCGAGGAGTTGGATGCTTCGCCGAAGGTATTTTACCGGATACGTGCCGGATACACTTTTGGTACCCGTCATAATCTCTCTGTTTTATATGCGCCTCTTGAAGTAAAATCGGATGGCAGTCTTAACCGTGACCTGACATTTGAAGGTGTTATTTTTCCTGCCAATACACCGCTTGAAGGAACTTACAAGTTCAATTCCTACAGGCTGACCTACAGGTATGATATTGTCGAAAGGCCAAAATTTGAATTCGGGCTTGGCTTTACTGCCAAGATAAGGGATGCAAAAGTCGCTGTTTATTCCGCTGCTGATGAAAGCATCAAGACAAATGTCGGATTTGTGCCGATTATCAATTTTCATGCTGAATGGAAAGCTGGTGAAAACCTGTCGTTTCTGGTTGATGGCGACGCACTGGCTGCACCCCAGGGCAGGGCCGAGGATGTTCTTATAGCCATGAAGTACATGATTTCAGAGAAACTTGGAATTAAGGCCGGTTACCGGATACTCGAAGGAGGAGCCGACAATGATGAAGTTTACAACTTTTCTCTTTTCAACTATGCAGCAGCCGGTCTGGAATTCAGGTTCTGAAAGGAGGAGTTAACAGTTGGCAGAATGCAGTTGGCAGTAAGTCAACAGTCAGCAATCCATGTACCAAAGGTACCACCTATAGTACATCGCCTATAATACATTATCAATAAGACATTATACCTTTCTGACGCCTGGAAATAGTAAACAGACAGCTTCGTTATGCGAAATATTTCGGAACAATTCATGCGATAATGTTCGTAATCTGTTTAATGTTATGAGACGTTGTCTTCTTCTAAACCATTAGCCCCAATTAACCGGCCGGTCAGCGATTTATAATAAGTTGCTTAACCGATACAAATTTACCGTTATCGATCCTGATCAGGTAATTACCATCTTTCAGGTTATGGACAGGAATAATCGTTTTTTGCATAAACGTTTGCAAACGAAGCCAGTAAAATAGAAATTAAGGCTATAGTTAATTTTTTCATGGCTCACTTATAATTAAATATTTTAGTTATAATAAATGGTGCTACTGAGGGAGAACCATAGATTGCCTGACAAATAAGAGTGGGATTAAGCCAATAGAGGTCCTGTTCTTTTTCCTCGTTGGTAAATTCCCTGTACTCAAAATATAGCCAGGTGCCAACTATCTGAGGAACAGAGTCAGGTAATCCAATTTGTGAAAAATACGGAACCCCTATGGCATTCTCATAACTAATATCAATATCTTTTCCTATGGTATTAAATGTACCCTTTTTACCTATCCCTTTAGGGTTCTCCACTTCAATTACTACCATGTCGCTATAACACTGGGATGTAACTGCAATAATACTTCCCTTTGCATGATAACGTGGAAGCTCTGCTTTTTTTTCGCATCCTGCTTGCGTAACGAACAGTAGCAGGAAAACAATACTGGTTTTTAAAATGATTCTATTCATAGCTTTTTATGTTTTTCCAATGTTGCCGGGCAGGGATAATCCCGCCTGCATGGTTTCCTTTTAAACTAATACGCTGCAAACCTCCGAAACGTTGCAGGAAAAATGAATATTTTTGAGGGCACAGGGCACAGGGCTCAGTGCGCAGGGCGCCACCCATAATATATCACTAATAACCTGAATAATCCAATCACCGTTTAACAACCAGTTTCCCGGTAAGCAGGCTCTCACCGTATTTCACTCTCAGCAAGTAAATCCCTTCCTGCCAGCCGGAGGTATTGATAAATGTTTTATTGTCTTTCAGCCTGGTCCTTTTCTCTTTCAGCATCATGTTGGGAGCATAAATTTCCAGGTCCCATCCCGAGACAGGCAGCTCTTTTTCATCTGATGTTTCGATTGTAAGCGTGACTTCTCCGGAGGCTGGATTCGGGAAGATCGAAAGACCTTCGGAATCATATACTTCAATACCGGTCACTGTATAATTGCCCCAGCCGCATGTGTTCTGTCCGCGCACCACAAGCTGGTAATTACCTGAATTGTAAAAGGCAATGTCGGCGTTCCATCCGTTATCATAAACCGAATTGCCATTCAGGGGATTGAGTGTCCAGCTGTAATCACTGGCTCCCATCGCGGGATTGTTAGGTTGTGCATAATAAGTTGCCCATTGGTTATTTGGTGTATATGTCGGTCCTGAAACAGAACTGATTACCGGGGTGCCTGCCCAGACAGGTTTATCTGTCAGGGGAACATTGCCGCAATCTGTGATCAGGGTGGCTCTCACCCAACTGCTGCTGGAGCCGGTGGAAGTAAAGGTACAGGGATTGGATCCCTGTTCAGAAGTACGGGTAAGGTACGGACCCTGGTTCCATACAATAGTTGCTCCGGTTGGAAGGTTGTTAACAGTAAATGAAGCGCCGGAGGAACAGATAAAGGAGGGTCCGTTAACTGTACCGGTTGGATTGGGGATTCCCAACGCCGAATATGCAAAAGTCACATTTGCAGGCGAGGAGGGATAGTAGCCTAAATACGAGCCATTAATTGAATAAACCTGGTAAACGTATGTTCTTAAAGTAGCTCCCGTTGTTGTTAAAGTGCCTGGTACTACTTCACAGAATCCTTCGCCATAATTTGGATTACCCTGATGCCATCCGGAAGAGTAAACACCTCTTCCCCACGCACCAATGATCTGACAAAATGACTGAGGGAAAGAGATATCTTTACGGACTTCATGGCGTTTCACAATGTAAGTGGACGATGCAAGTCCGGGAACTCCCATAAATACCATAGTATAAGAGTTTGAAAAACTTACAGAAGTCCCTCCCGAGGCCGTCCATTGTTTCAACTCGTTGGGCGCCTGTAAAATCTGCAGGGCTCGGCCGGCGTTGATGCGGCCATAACCGTATTCAATTGTAAAATCCTGACCATTCATTTCAGGAACTTCATCAGCGCTCAAGCGAATAATTTGCCGGATATCGTCGTTAGAAAGATTATTGTCATAGCCTCTGAGCAGTGAAGCAAGGCCTGCAACCTGCGGAGCCGAGAATGATGTACCGGATGTAAATGCATAGGTATTGCCTGTAGAAGTAGTGAAAATATCCCTTCCATCATAATTAGGAAAGGGATTAATCCCACCAGGAGCTACAACATCAATATGACTTCCTCTTGTAGAAAAATTTGAAATTACATCAGTGTTTCGTGTAGCGCCTACTGCAATCACATTGGGAAGCGCTCCAGGGTATCTTGTTTCATTAATGCCTGTATTACCCATAGTGGCCACAGATACCCTGTTCATTTTAAATGCATAAGCAAAGGCCATTGCCAGAGTGGAGCTATAGTCGGGGCTGCTTCCGCTCCGATTCAGGACATGTGCTCCTTCACTAACTGCATCAGTTATTTTCTGTGCAACCGCTGCATCGCCCAAATAATTTCCATTTGCATCAAAAATGTTTTTTGAAATAATCTGTGCATTCCAGTCAACGCCGCGTATCCCATCCATGTTAAGAGCTCTTGCAGCCGCCACTCCTGCTACCATGGTCCCGTGTGGCTCTCCAAAATGTGTCTCTCCTGTTGCCTTACCGCTTAAATCTTCGTGTGTAAGTTCAACGCCGGTATCAAGAATGGCGATTTTACTGGACGAGCTTCCGGTATATATCGCCCAGGCTCCTTCGGCGTTGATATCGGCCCCTGCAACTCCCCCGTTACGACCGTCGTTGTTCAGGTACCACTGTGTTCCGTTTATATAATGTTCATCGTTATCAAGTGTGGGTTCCGTATGTTTTTCAGCAAATACCACTGCACTTGTCTCCTTCAGTATGGTAATTGCCGAATCAGCATCTGCTGCCGAATTAAATATCAGTTTAAATATTCGGTGAAAAGGAGGAGCCGGAACCCGTTCGCCCTCAAGACGTGTTACAACACTGTCCTTGTCTGACCAGGTGGGAAAAGCCCTTTCAATGCCGGTAGCGTTTATCCTCGCCAACACAGTTGCCAGTGTAGCCGATTTAATATCTGCATACTGTAAACTTAGTTTTACTTTTTCATGCACGGGTAATTCAAGCGAATCGGACATGATATAAACCAGCAGTTCTCTTTTCAGGTTGCGATCCTGCGCATAAAGCGCACCACAGGCAAACCATAATAATACGGTTATACCCGTAATTTTTTTGAAGTAAACTTTTTTCATGGTTCTTGGATTTAGAAGTTTGTAAAATGATGTTCAAAGGTCAGTTGCCGTTTATTGCTGCCGTCTGCATTCATTATCCATAACCTCCCGTTTTCCGCCCTTGCGTCGGTATATACAATGTATATCCCGTCAGGGCTCCAGTCGCAGCCGTAGGATTGTGTACCCGTCAATTGTTCCAGGTTTGAACCGTTGGCATCCATTGTCCATATCCTGTAGTGAGGTAAGTCAGTCGGTCTTGAGGTAAAAGCTATTTTTGAACCATCCCAATTTATTCTAAAGGCATGATTAGAATAATTTTCGTCATGCAATACTGTAAATTCCGAAGAACTGCCGGTTTTAATACTATAATAAAAAAGGCTGTCGCCGTATACCTGTCCAGCATTGTTAACCCACCTTTTAGAATATAAAATTGTATTATTTGCCGGATGAAATGAAGGGAACATACCATAACGAGCGACTGGATTGTGAGGATTTTCCTCTATTAAATTAACCAACCATAAGCCACACTTAATTTCATTACAAACCGATTGTATATAAGCTATCCATTTCCCATCCGGGCTCCATGAGGGAAAGAAATTTCTTCCTTCAAAGGTCAGTTGGGTAAGGCTGTCGCCGTCAGTTTTCTTTTTCCAAATCTGGGACCCTTCGGAAAATGCGATCCATTTTTCATCGGGACTCCAGGTGGGATTTCCAGGAATCCCATCGTGCCATCTCATGATGTTTTCCCCATCAGGGCTTATAAGGTAGATCCCCGATTCCCCGGGAGTACCATGGTAGAAAGCGATCCACTTCCCGTTGGGGCTCCATGCAGGTTCATAGTCTATGACCCGGAAATCGACAGGTTCTTCGCAATCAATGCATTGATCTCTCTTTGTGCAACCGCATAGAATGATCAGTTGAAGTAGTAAAAACCAGAATATTAATTCTTTCCTCATTAATAATTCTTTTTATTTAAGTTAAAACGACAGTACTCAAATACGAATATATGTAAAACGATTTCCTGTCAGCGTTTCACAACCAGTTTCCCGGTAAGTAAGCTATCGCCGTATCTCACTCTCACCATGTATATTCCTTCCTGCCAGCCGGAGGTATTTATAATTGTTTTATTGTCTTTCAGGCTGGTTTTTTTCTCTTTCAGCATCATGTTGGGAGCATAAATCTCCAGGTCCCATCCCAAAACAGGCAGCTCTTTTTCATCAGATGTTTCGATTGTAAGTGTGACTTCTCCGGAGGCCGGATTGGGGAAAATAGACAGACCTTTGGAATCATATACTTCTATACCGGTCAAGGTATAATTGCTCCAGCCGCATGTGTTCTGTCCGCGTACGACAAGCTGGTAATTACCTGAATTGTAAAAGGCAATATCGGCAGTCCATCCGTAATCATACACCGAATTACCATTCAGGGGGTTGAGTGTCCAGCTATAATCACTGACTCCCATCGCGGTATTATTGGGTTGTGCATAATAAGCAGCCCACTGGTAGTTGGGTGTATAGGTTGGTCCTGAAATGTGAGTGATTTCAGGTACTCCTGCCCAGACATTAAACTGGTTGATTGTAAAAGTACTGCTGTCGCAAGCGGTTCCAACTGTAGCTTTAACCCAGCCGCTCCCGCTTCCGGTCGGGACAAAAGTAACCGGATTGGCATGAATATTTGAAGGGTTTAGATTCGAACTTGAACTCCATGTAATTATGTTTCCAGAAGGAACATTGTTCAGGGTAAAACTGCCACCTGTTGAACAAATCTGGTTAGGTCCGGTTAAATATGGATTTGCTGGCGCTGATGTTACCGTGAACTCTTTGATTCCTTTAACGGTGGTATTAGAGTATGGGCTGGCAATTTCCACTTGTACCAGACCCTTATTGTAAGTGGAGGTAATCAGACCGGTAACCGATCCGGTGGATGTGGTTCCCGCTGCACAAACATAATTATTCAGGGCCGACCAGTTGTAAGTTGCACTGTCTATATTCAGAGTCGACACATTAACAGCACATCCTTTTGCAACACTGGCAGGTAAATCATCCATTATGAGCTCATAGTACTCGAGTGTATAATTATCATATGGGGAGTCACCAGGCAGATGATTAACTAAGGGTCCGGGTCCCCATTTGGAGATTAACCTCGAAGAATTATAAGGATCAACTATTGCAGAATGAGAAGCTCCGTTATAATATACTTTTTTGAATTTTGCGGGATTATACACTCTTTTATATGTTGCATTTTGGTCTCCGTTTCCGGTATAATACTTTGAAACCTCAGAATCATTTGTAATCTTTATTGTATCTCCTCCATCCGATAAGTGCCATGCATATCCGTGGCAATTATAAACTGTGGAACAGAGACCTATAATACTGGCATCCCAATCATTACCGGCTATAACAGAATCTTGCCATAAAAGGGTAGCAGCTACAATTTGGGGTAAGGAATAAAACTCATCTTCCTGCACGGCATTTACTGAAATTCCTGTCGGCGTGTGCCTTATCACACCCTGACCGTAATTCCTTAAAAAGACAAAACTCATTAGCAGAAATAAACTCAATGGCTTCATTTTATATTGTTTTAAGTTCTTCAAGATAATCATCTGTAAGCGTAAAAATTATCATTTGAGCTTCCAGCCCTTCATCATAGTCAACACGTAAATGACCCAACTCAACCAAATTTTTTATATAATTATTCTCCTCCATGATATCCAGGAGAGGCATATAATTATCAAAGTACAATATTCTTGACATCACGAATGTAGGCCCTTCTATAATATCATGACATAATCCGGCATCTCTTACCCCCTGCTTCTTAAACAGTTCATCTATAAGTATTATCTTTTGTGCGGGTGTAGCGTCTTCCAGATAAGTTTTCTGTGCTAAAAAGACTTCCAGGTTATAGGAGTAAAATTTATAACCTCTCAGCCAGTAGTCTAAATTCAGATCATATTTTGCCGTATCGATGGAAATGTACTTTGCCAGCAGGCACTGGAATGCATCGTTTCTTGATTCCAGGTCCTCATACCAGGAATAGTTGCTTTTACAAAGTTCGTAACCGCTCTGTAAACCACAACATCCGGCCATAAGCTGATAAGCACTGTTAAAGTTATACGATCCTGCATCCACCAGGTCCTTTGTATCCATACATGGCCAGTACTTTTCAGGTACTTTACCGGGGTATGTTTCATTGTAAATGCCCGTTGCATATATTTCGCATGGTTCCGGTTCCGGTTCGGGTTCGGGGGACTTTTTATCACAGGAGACGAAAAGCAACATCGGAAAAACAAGACTTAATAAAAATTTATAAACTGTTCTCATTGCTCATTAATTTAAGATACGTTTAGCTGCAACTACAATTTGTTCAAGTAATTCCAAATTTCCTGAAGTTCCGGTTTCGTCCAGTCTTTTTAATTCAGGATATTTTTCCAACAGCCGGATATAGTCAGGATAACTGTTCATCCGCAGTACCCTTGCCAGTATTAAACATGTCGAGGATACACCATAATAGGAGTACTTATCAAAGGCAACGGTTTTTCCTTCATAAACTGATATGGTTTTTTGGACAAGCGTCTTTGAATACTCGTCTTCGCTATTCTTTAAAATGTCAGGCTGAGATAACAGTATCTCTATAAATGTAAACTGAAAGCAATACATTCCCTGTTTAACCAGGGATTCAAAGTTCATAACACTTTCTGGCATCATTTTTTCGTATACCTTCAGGAGTTCAATACCTGAATCCTGCCGGTTTTCCAGTTCGCGGAATCCGTTAAAAACAGATTTTAAATAATTGTACCCCGCCTGGTTGTTGTCGCGGCTTGTAATTAAAATCCACCAGGGATAGCTAAGGCAGGTTTTAACAAGGTTTTCAGTGGACATTTCACTCAAAATACCTTCCGGGATATTGAATGCATTAAGCCTTTCTGAGAAAGAATCAAGCTCGTTCCATTGTTCTGTACCGGGATGAACCGGGTAATTCCATTCCGCCTCTTTTATCTGGGCTT
>ERZ1645192.832-NODE-832-length-25809-cov-8.808845_pt1 | contig 25809 bp, 20 predicted proteins | sample MGYA00575354_ERZ1645192 | MGnify/ENA primary metagenome ERZ1645192 (study PRJEB40844, sample SAMN11349763) | freshwater sediment metagenome | isolation source: river sediment | host: Sediment | place: India: Faizupur Khadar , New Delhi | collected 2017-02-21 ... | reverse complement strand
CACAAGAAGGCCAGTGATCGGGAACTATCACTGGCCCAAGGGAGATGTGTTGCAATCATCGTAGAAACTCCGGGTGCAATATTGGTTGCAACCAAACAAGAGGAAAACACCCATCAATGATGTAGAACAGGTATGTAGAAACCTTGGTGGGCACTGAAGTGAAGACTTCCCAATCGTGGTACCTCTTTCTTCCTCTTCATCATATCCCTTCCTAAGGGAAGGATACGCTGGATTGTCCGAAATTGTCAATAGAGCCATGACTATACTATTATCTTATATAATTTTATCGATTCATCATAGCACGATATTATTATTTTTCTTCCAGAAAGAATTACCTCTGTCAGAACAATTTATGAAAATTTTGGAAATTTTACAGGTTTTTTCATTTGTGAATAATATTGTCTATTAGCCATGTCACAACTTTTTATTCACTCTTTTTTTATCTACATATTGACGAAACAGGAAACCGACACTATAGTTGTTCTCGGCAATTATTGCCATAATTAAATATTTGGAGCCTTGCATGATCGACCTATGTGCAATCCGAAAGTTGCAGACTTCGCTTCGCAACTTCGAAGTGAAACTCAAAGAGCAGACCGGACTTTCATTCAATGATGCACTGTTGCTCTGTGCAGTCAACAAAGGAATCTTTGAACCGAGCGCCCTCGCAAAGGAGCTCGAACTCTCCCCTTCCCGCCTCACCCGCATTCTGGACAGCCTGGAAGCCAGGGCCCTCATCAAACGGACACTGAGCAGCATGGACCGAAGGAGCCTTACGGTATCCCTGACAGAAACAGGAAGAGAGATGGTCAAGGCCTATAGTTGCTCCGAACTTCATATTCCCGAAGAACTGTTATTCACCCAAGCCACCAAGTAGGAGGACCTATGGCAAAATATCTCATTGTTGGAGGAGTCGCAGGAGGTGCAGGCACCGCCGCAAGACTCAGGAGAAGGGACGAGAACGCCCAAATCATCATGTTCGAGCGCGGACAGTACATCAGCTACGCGAACTGCGGACTCCCTTACTATGCGGGAAATGTCATCACCGAACGTTCCCGTCTGTTTGTGATGACTCCCGAACGCTTCATGGAATCACTGAATGTGGAAGCGAGGGTGCAAAGCGAAGTGATTTCGATCAATCGCAAGGCAAAAACCATCCGCGTGAGGGACTTGAAGAACCAGAGCGAATATGACGAGCGTTACGACACCCTCATCCTCTCTCCCGGAGCAAGTCCGGTACGTCCTCCCATCCCCGGCATCGAGCACAAGGCCATCTATTCGCTTAGATCCGTTTCAGACATCGACCTGATCAAAGAGAAAATCGACAGTCCAGCCACCAAACGCGCAGTGGTCGTCGGCGGCGGCTTCATCGGTCTGGAGATGGCCGAGAACTTGAAGGAGCGAGGACTCGAGGTAAGCGTGGTGGAAGCCCTCGAGCAGGTGATGAACATCATCGACTACGACTTGGCCGCCGAGGTGCAACAGCACCTCAGAGCGAAGGGAGTGAATCTGTACCTGAAGGACGGGGTGTCAGCCTTTGAGGACCATGACAGCATTGTCAGCGTCCGACTCTCCTCGGGCACCCTCATCGATGCAGATATCGTCATCCTCTCCATCGGTGTTCGCCCCGACACCGCCTTCCTCAAGCAATCGGGCATCGAGCTGGCCAAGAACGGGGCAATCAAGGTGGATGAGTTTTTCACCACCAACGACAAGGACATCAGGGCGGTTGGAGATGCCATCGAGTTTGCAAGCCCGCTGACAAAACTCGCCTGCACCGTTCCGTTGGCTGGTCCCGCCAACAAGCAGGCGCGCTTGTGCGCCGATGCCATCATCGACGGCAACAAGCGGCCGTATACAGGGACGATCGCCACGAGCATCGCCAAAATATTCGATATGACGGTAGCCTCAACCGGCCTCACGGAAAAGGGGCTCAAGGCTGCAGGCCTTCCCCATCGGACGGCAGTCACCCATGCAGGAAACCATGCCGGGTATTATCCCAACAGCCGTCAGCTCACCCTCAAGATTCTCTATCATCCAGAAAGCGGCAAGCTCTGGGGTGCGCAGTCGGTCGGATACGACGGAGTTGACAAGCGGATCGACGTCATCAGCGCCTTCATCGGAAAAGAAGGCACCGTCTACGATTTGGCGGAATTTGAGCAGGCTTATGCACCGCCCTTCTCCAGTGCAAAGGACCCGGTGAACATGGTCGGCTTCATCGCCGTCAACACCCTTGAGGGATTCAGTGACACCATCAATTGGGAGGAAGCGGAAGCAGGGCGCAAGAGTGGTGCTTTCATGCTCGATGTACGAACCGAGGAGGAGTATGAGCTTGGTGCAATCGAAGGGTCGGTCAACATTCCCCACACCATCCTGAGGCAGAAGCTGCTGATGGTTCCCACCGATCGGTTGGTCATCGTCTATTGCGCCATCGGCCTCAGGGGCTACCTTGCAGAACGGGTGCTCAGGCAAAACGGCTATACAAACGTACGCAACCTCACCGGTGGATACAAGACGTATGAGAGTGCGGTTCGTGAGCGATACCTGCTGGAAAACAAGGACAAGCTATCGGTCAAGGAGAGCGGTGGGGTCATCAACCACCTCAATGAGGACGGGTCGTTCCGCAAGCGGTCCGAGAACAAGATTCTCACCGTCGACGCCTGCGGCCTGCAGTGTCCCGGCCCGATCATCCGTCTCAAACGGGAGATCGACAACCTTGAGGAGGGGGACCGCATCGTCATCAAGGCCTCCGATCCCGGCTTCGGCCCCGATGTCCAGGCCTGGTGCAAGCTCACCGGCAATGAGCTGGTAAGCGTAAAGACCACCGACGGCATCATCGAGGCTGTAGTAGGCAAAGGCAATGCCAGTGTCTGCAGCATGCCCGATTCAGCAGGAGAGAAACCTGCCATCTGCGATAGCGACAACGGTGCTACGATGATTGTTTTCTCCAATGACCTGGACAAGGCTCTTGCCTCATTCGTCCTTGCCAACGGGGCTGCCGCATCCGGCAAGTCGGTGACGATGTTCTTCACCTTCTGGGGGTTGTCGGTGCTTCGCAAAAAGGATGCCCCCAAAGTGAAGAAGGACTTCATGGGAACGATGTTCGGGGCCATGCTGCCCAAGGGCATGGACAACCTTGCCCTCTCTTCCATGAATATGGGAGGCATGGGGGCGAAGATGATGAAAGGCCGCATGAAAAAGAAACATGTCGACCAAGTAAAACAGATGTATGAGGATGCCCGCAAGAGCGGGGTTCGCATGGTAGCCTGCCAGATGTCCATGGATATCATGGGCATCACGGCTGAAGAACTGCTTGACGGCGTTGAAATCGGTGGCGTCGCTACCTACATGGGAGCTGCCAGCGAGAGCAAGATCAATCTGTTCATCTAATCAATAATGGGGTGGCCTCTGATCGTCGATCATGCCATCCCGATCTTCTTCGGCCAAGTCCGTTACGCGTTTTTCCAGTTTTTCCAGACGAGCGGTCAAGAGTGCGATCTCCTTGGCCTGATCTGTTACGACCTGGTCGAGAGTCACTATCGTCTCTTCTGCATAGGCTAGTTTCATCTCAAGCTTCGTAAGCCGTTCATCCATTGTTGTCGCTCCTTGTCCTGTATCTGTATCCTAGCATGAAAGAGACAGCTCGACAACTCGCCCCATTGTTGCAGAAGGTTTCTCGATTTGCACATTTAATGCTTGCCAGATACCCTTGTCGTGCTATACTGACATGTATTTTGTTGCAGAATGGTGCAAATAAGAGGAATTGTATGAAAGGTGAACGCGTTGCGCAACTGGAACTGTTGTTACATTCCCATCCAGAAGGACTCAGAAGAGCGGATATAGCACGTCGATTGGGAGTCCATCGCTCGACCATCAGCAGGTATGTGGATGAACTGAAACAATACATCGACATCTATGAGGAGAACAGCCTCATCAAGATCAAGAACCGCGAGGAGGATGAGAGCATCGCCCTCAGCGTGTATGAGAGTCTGGCCTTCAACCTCTCCGCCGAAATGCTTGCAAACAGCACCGAGTTTCAGAACCCCCACCTGGCTTCCGGCTTGAGAAAAATCGCCATGAACATGCGGTCCTACGCACCGAAGATCAGCGAGAATGTCATCGGCCTGGCCGAGCAGATCGACAAGCAGCTGCAGGAGAAGAAGGAGAGCAGCAAGTTCAATACCATTCTTGAAGTGCTCATTGACAGCTGGGTGTCGGGACGCATCGTACGCATCGTACAAAGCCTCAAAGGATTCGACCCGATCGAGACCGAACTCGCCCCTTACTTCATCGGATTTCGGGAAGAAGATAGCGGCGGCAGACACCCGATCAGTGTCACCGGACGCCTTCGGCACACCACCGAGATTGTCACCATCGATATCAGCACCATCACCAGCGCCACCATTCTCAACGAAACCTATACGATTCCCGACAACCTCAAACCTTTCAAGTTCCCCGAATCCAAGGAGCGCTATGAGAGCATCGATATGATTCCTCTCAGCCTGAAGCTCAAGGAGCGTTCCGCTATGAACGTCTTCAGGTCGGTGGTGCATGGAACTCCGGTTTTCGAAAAGCAGAACGATGGAACATTGGTCTGCAACATGGATGTCGAGAACTCCATCGAGTTGTATCTGCGCATCATCCAATGCGGAGATTCGGTGGAAATATTGGGCCCTGAGAGCTTCAGAAAGAAATTCTGTAAAATGCTTACCAAGATCCTGGCTTTGTACCAATAATATTTTTCTTGCCGCTTGGCTTGAATATCGCTATGCTTCAGATGTAGGAGGAAACGACAATGAAAGAGTATGAATGCGATCTTTGCGGGTATGTATACGACCCGACAGTTGGTGATCCCGACAACGGAATCAAACCAGGAACAGCCTTTGAAGACCTTCCAGAAGATTGGGTATGCCCTCTCTGCGGGGCTCCTAAGTCTGACTTTTCACCGCGCGACTAACAAGGGTTGCGGTTCACAAGACGGGGATGGCACGGCCTTCCCCGTTTTTTAGGCCCAAGGAGCAGCTATGCAGTTCAGGACAATGAGGAGAAGCAGGCAGCTGCTATCCAAAGAAGAAAGCGAAGCAGTACTGAAGCGGGGCAGCCATGGAGTACTTGCCTGTCTCGGAGACGGGGATTACCCCTATGCAGTTCCGCTGAACTACGTGTACTACGAGGAAAAGATTTTTCTCCACTCTGCACGGGAAGGCCATAAGGTTGATGCAATACTCCGACACCCCAAAGTATGCTTCACCGTTGTTGATGAGGACACCATTGTCGCAGCACAGTACACCTCCTACTTTCGCAGCGTGATTGTCTTTGGGCAAGCTTCCGTAGTCGAAGGGCTGCTTTGGGAGAAGGCCTTCCTTGCCATGGCTGACAAGTACTGCGCCTCCCAGCCGGTTGCACAGCGTATCGAGAAGACCAAAGCCTGCAGCCAGACACTAGGCATTGTCATCGAGATCGAGCATTGCACCGGAAAAGAAGCCATCGAGTTCGTACAGGCCAAGACTGATACTGCTTTGGTACCCTAGTCAGAAGGCTTTTCAGACAAAGAATTCAAAGCACACAAGAGAGCCCCTCTTTTTCACACGATTGCAAAACTTCGTGGTACATTGACCTCATAATGGAGGAAACACCAAGCTATGTTGCGAGCAATTGAAGAAAGAAGAGCGTATCGAGCCCTCGATACAAAACCCATTGAAAAAGAAGTGCTGGTACGTCTCGCCGAGGCTGCCCATACCGCCCCTTCATCCATGAACAACCAACCTTGGCGGTACATCACCGTAACCGACCAGGCAATCCTTTCCAAGGTCAAGGAGACCCTGTCTCCGGGCAACTACTGGGCGAAGAAGGCCCCCGCCATCGTGGCGGTGGTCACCAACAATGCTTGGGGCATGTCCCTGGGCGACCGCCATTATGCCCCTTTCGAACTGGGCATGGCCACCATGGCGTATCAGATCCAAGCCGTCAGTGAAGGCCTATACGTCCACCCCATAGCCGGCTTCAATGCCGACGAGGCGAAGAAGGTGCTGGGAATCGCTGAAGGCGATACGCTTATGATCATGCTGGTACTCGGCTATCCGGGATCGGACTTTGAACTGAGTGCAAAGCACAAAGAGAGCGAGAAGTGCGATCGGATCCGCATGGATTTGGACAAGGTGCATGCGTTCAACACCTGGAACGAAAGCCTGCGGCCACAGGCAAAGTAGGGAGTATCGACGGTTACTGCAGATGGACGATTTCCTGCTCTATGACCTCTTTCAGCCGCTCTTCCTCGGTTACAATCATCTCACTTTCCTTCAGGAAGCTGCTTCCGATCATGGAAGCAGCCAACAAGGCTGCAAGGGTTGAGAGGACCATCGGGGAGTACTCATCCGTTGCCACCAGACTGATGAGCAGGATTACGGCACAAGAAGCCTGGCTGAAGAGCAGGAGCAAACCTTGGATGACCTCTTCGCTGATGCCGATGCCCAGCTCTGCAGCATACTGGCTGCCGATGGGTATGGAAGCAAGGAGCGACAGGCCTACGATGGAAGCCCCGATCAGGGCGATGGCCTCGCTGGAAAGCAGGACAGCACCGATTTGCTGGCAGAAAACCAGCAAGAGGATTCCGGGAATCGAGCAAACGTTGCAAAACACAAAGAACAGCTTCCGCTTTCGATAGCGGTCCGAGAGGGCCGGCAGTACTATGGCTCCCACCATGCCGCCTGCAAACATGGCGATTCCCAAGAAACCGGAGGAGTCGTCAAACCCCAGCAGCGCACTGATCTCGTCGACCTTGATGAAGAGTGTCATAAGAACACCCCACCCGATGGAGAAGATGATCATCAAGCCCCTGAGTGAGGAGTTCTGGTTCATAATCTTGAACGAGGTCCGAAAGCTCTGACTCTTCGGCACCTGCAGGGTGGAGGACGGCGTCGGGGGATTATCCTTGATCAGGAATGCCGGAATCAGGGCGAGGACCGAGCTTGCAACGGCATAGATGCTCATCATCCGCTCAAAGCCCTGTCCCCAGGCCGGATCATTTGCACGGGTCACCACCAGCATGGGGGAGACTATCATCACGACTGCCAGCGAAAGGTATTGGCTTGCTGATGTGATGCCGACAGCCATGCCTCGTTCCCGGATGGGAAACCAACGCGCGACAATTTCCGTGATGCTGGTAAGTACCAAGGCCTGGCCCAGGGCCAGAAAGAACTGGCCGAACAGGACTGCCGAAAGACTTGCAACGTAGAGCCATTTCGTCATTGATCCAAAGACAATGAGGCCGCTTGCAATCCAGACGGCCCAGCGCGGGCCCAATTTGTGCAACAGATAGGAGGAGGGAATGCTCGCCACCACGAAGACCAGTAGATAGGTCAGGGAGAGCAAGTCCACCGGAGAAGCATACCGCAATGACAGCTGTCCTTGATAGTAGCGGTTGGCGACCCTGCCAACCGGTGCAAGGTTCAACCACTGTATCTCGACTGAGAAAATCAGCAGCACGAGACACAGAAGAATCAAGTATCGATATCGGTAGGCTTTCACACTCTTCATAGTTACAGGATATACGATACACAGTGATTTGTATATCTTCTCTGGAAGAAGAGCGGACTTTGTCCTATACTCCACGCATGCATGAAACCTTACAGCTCTTGAACAATCGTCGATCGGTACGCAGCTTTGAGGACCGAATAATCGAACCGGAAGCCGTCATCCAGCTCAAGGAAGCGACCTTGCGTGCCCCCACCGCCGGCAATATGGCCCTCTATTCCATAGTCGAGGTCCATGATTCTTCCAAGAAAGAGAAGCTTGCCAAAATCTGCGACGAGCAGAGCATGATCGAGAAAGCACCCTTGGTCTGGGTTTTCCTTGCCGACATGCAGAAGTGGGTCAATTACTTCTACGAAAGCGGCGCAGTAGACAGGGCTGCGAAGGCAAACCTCGCCTCCTTCAGGAAGCCCGGACTGGGAGATCTGCACCTCTGCCTGCAGGATGCCGTCATCGCAGCCCAGAATGCCGTGGTTGCCGCCGAGGCCCTGGGTATCGGCTCCTGTTACATCGGTGATGTCATCGAGCATTTTGAACAACTGAGGGAACTGCTTGAGCTCAAGCAGTACACCATTCCCGCCTGCATGCTCATTTTCGGATACCCCAAGGCCAAAGGTCCGGTCAGGCTGACCCCCCGATGTCCCCAGGACACCATATTCATGCAGGACCGCTACATGGAGCCCCACCTCGAGCAAATGGAAAGAGCCTACAGTGTCCATGAAGAGGATCGGCGCAGAAGCCAATCCCTGCCCTACGAGAATACCGGCACCCTTGCCGACTACTACTATCTGAGAAAACATACCTCCTCCTTTATGGAGGAGATGAACCGCTCTACCACGGTTATGTTTGATTGGTGGTGCAAAGGGTAATTTTCTTGCGTCCTTGAGCCTTTGCCACTACCATATACCCTATGCCGTATACGATTCTTTTGGTTGATGATGAGACAGCAGTACGTGAAGGGATTCGCAGCCGCACCCCGTGGGAGCGGTATGGCTTTTGCGTAGTGGGTGAAGCCGGCAATGGCATCGAAGCCTTGGAGATGGTAGAGGAGCTGCATCCCGATGTCGTAATCACCGATATCAGGATGCCTTACCTCGATGGAATCGAGTTGATCCAGAAAATCCGCCTCACGCATCCGACCACAACCTTGGTCATACTCAGCGGGTATGACGAATTCACCTATGCCCAGCAGGCGATGCGCTACGATGTCAGTGAATATGTACTCAAGCCGGTTTCGGTGGAAGACTTGTGCAATCTGCTCAAGCGCCTGGGAAAGCATCTGGATGAGGAGATCAAGCGCATCCAGGACCAGGACAGGCTTAACCAGGCGTACCAGCAGGCCCTTCCGCTCATCAGGGAGAAGTTCCTGGTATCGCTGCTGACTGCAGTGCACCCTGCCTCCGATGCTGCCTTGCTTGCAAAAGCGGCGGAGTACGGCTTCAATCTGAACAAGGATGAATTCATGGTTGCCGTTATCGAGACCGATCATGTGATGGATGACCCCTTGCAATCGATGGCCATGTTTGAGATTGTTGAACAGGTAGTGAAAAAGGACGACGGGGTGTTGCTCTTCCAATTCGAAAACCAGATTGTCATTATTTTCAGCTCCCAAAGCCATGGCCAGGATCATTACGATTCAGTGTTCCGCAAACAGACATACCGCAAAGCCGAGCAGCTGCAGGCATACCTGCAGAAGTACTCCTTCCAGGCTGTCCTCGGAGTAGGAAACCTCGTACACTCCCCTTCGGCCATCAAGCAGTCGTATCATCAGGCGCTGACAGCCCTCAACTATAGTTCCTGTTACCCTGAGCAATCGCTCCTGTTCATCAGTGACTTGGAGAAGCTGCCGGTCGAGGAGCATCAACAACAATTGGAGGAGTTGAAGGCAAATGTACTGGTTGCTGTGAAGATGGGCAGTGAGGAGCAGGTGACCGAGGCGGTGAATCAACTGCTCGGCGAGCAGCTTGCCTCCCTGAACCTGGAACAACTGCAGACATTGCTGTTGGAACTGGCTTTTCTCCTTCAAGACCTTACCCATTCATACGGGCATACCCTCTTTTCTGTGGTTGATGGAGAGGGAAGAAACCTCTTCTCCGAGCTTGCAACCCTCTCAACGTTGGGGAAGGCCAGGCGTTACTTCATCCGCCTTTGCCTTCTGGTGCGGCAATTGATCGCCGGACAGAGGGCTCAGTCGCATATCCAATTCATCGGTCAGGCCAAGGCCTTGATCGCAAAGCACTTCACTGAATCCGGATTTGGACTGGAAGAAATTTGTGAAATGATCGGGGTAAGCCCTTCATATTTCAGTTCCACCTTCAAGAAGGAGGTTGGCGTCAGCTTTGTACAGTACTTGACGGCTCTGAGAATGGACAGGGCGAAGGATCTGCTCATCAAGACCGAGGGCAAGACCTACGAGATCGCACAGGCGGTCGGGTTTGCAGAGCCGAACTACTTCAGCTTCTGTTTCAAGCGGCATGTCGGCCTCTCTCCCTCCCAATTCAGACAGAGAAACCGATGAGAAAGCCGGATCACCCCCACTCCATCAAAACCATTCTCACCTTTGCCATCGCGTTCGTCTCCCTCTCCGTCACCTTGCTTATCTCGGCCATCCTGTACAGCCAGTTTTCTTCCACCATCCGGGAGAACGCCACCGTCTCAACAAGGGAAATCGTCAGACAGGTAAACGCCAACCTCAACTACTATACCAACGATATTCTTACCATCGCCGGCTACGCCCGCGACCTTGCCAAGCAGACCAACGAACTCTCTCGAACCGAAATCGAGAAGAGGCTCTCCTCGATCGTCGACAGCCGCCAGGATATCGTCTGTCTTCTCTTGTTTGACTTGGAGGGCAATGTACTGCTCTCCACCACCGATGCCCCGAGAAGGGAGGCGACTGAGATAGCAAAGCAGACATGGTTCACCAGGGCTTTGGGTGGTGAGGGTAACTTCTATTTCACCGGCCCGCATGTCCAGCAGCTCTTCACTTCAAGCTATCCGTGGGTCATCACATACAGCCAGCAGATCAGCTACACCAATGAGGAGGGGGAGCTGAGCCAAGGTCTTTTGCTGATCGACATGAACTTCAGGACGGTCAGTGAACTGAGCCAAAGCGCGAAGCTTGGGGCGACAGGGTACGTATATTTCATCGACAACAACGGCAAGATCGTGTACCACCCGTACCAGCAACTGATCAACTCCGATTTGTTCAACGAGGACCTCGACTCCGCCCAGGAGTATATTTTCGGTACGTTCACCAACACCTTCGAGGGAAGGCAGCGACTTGTCATCATCGATACGGTCAACAACGCACGTTGGCGAATTGTCGGGGTGGCATTCATGGACGAGCTGATGGCCGGTCTCGATCAGTACACCACCATCATGCTTATCGTCCTGGGATTCTGCATTGTCATCACCATTGTTCTGGCACGTATGGTTTCGGCGTACATAAGCCGACCGATCAGGGAGCTCGACCGATTGATGAACAGCGTGGAACGCGGAGACTTCTCCGCTCCGCCGACAGTGGGAGGCAACCAAGAGGTTGCTGCCTTGTCCCAGACCTTTGCAGTGATGGTCAAACGCATCCGGCAGCTGATGGATGATATTGTCACCAGCCAGGAGATGAAACGCAAGTTCGAACTTGATGCACTGCAGGCAAAAATCAACCCACACTTCCTGTACAACACCCTCGATTCCGTTGTCTGGATGGCAGAGCAGAACGATACCGAGGGAGTGATCAGGATGATCACCGCCCTGGCAAAGCTCTTCCGCATCTCCATCAGCAAGGGTCGGGACATCATCACCCTTGCCGAGGAGCTTGAGCATGTCCGCAACTACTTGATCATCCAGCAGATCCGCTACCAGGACAAGTTTGAGTTCTCCATCACCTTGGAAGAGGGTATGGAGAATCTGCCGACGATCAAGCTCATCATCCAGCCGATTGTGGAGAATGCAATCTACCACGGGATCAAGTATCTGCAGGAGATGGGTCATATCGATATCAAGGTGTTCAGGAGAAAACCCGGGGCCGTGGTCATCGAGGTGCGTGACAACGGGGTGGGGATGGATGAACAGAAACTGGCCACCATCCTCAGCTTCGACGGACAACACCCCAAGGGTGCGGGAATCGGGGTGAGGAACGTCCATCAGCGCATCCAGCTCTATTACGGTTCCGATTATGGCCTGGAACTTTCCAGTGAGCTCGATGTTGGGACGCTGGTCCGACTGGTTATCCCCGAACAGAGTCCAATCCAACCGATCAAGGTGGTGCAATCATGAAGAAAGGCATCCTGATTCTCCTACTGCTATCCCTTCTCGCAGGCTGCTCGAACAAGAAGAGTGAAGCCACTACCTCCTATCGGATCGCCGTCATCACCATGATGCAGGGAGGCGAATTCTGGGGGTCCCTGAAGAACGGTGCCCGTAGTGCCCGCAGCTCCACCGGCGCGGTCCTTGAGTTCCTTGCTCCGGTGAATGAATCCGACTACGAGGGACAAATCAGTGCCGTCCAAAGGGCCATAGACCAGCGTTTTGATGCGATAGTACTCTCACCAAGCCATTATTCACGGCTTGAGGATGTGGTTGCCAAAGCACGGAGCGCAGGCATCAAGGTGGTGCTCGCCGATACCGCACTACGCAACCAGACCGCGGATTTTTTGATCACCACCGATTACAGACAGATCGGCAAGGCGATGGCCGAACATGCCTTCACCCATTTTTCCGAGGGTGAGCCGATCAATGCCCTGGTCATCGGGTCCATGCCGAACACCACCAGCATGACCAATCTGGTGGAGTCCCTGGTGCAAACCTTCTCAGAGCGGACCAATGCAAGAATTGTGAGTGCAACCTACAGTTTCACCAATGAGACAATCGCTCGTGAAATTACGCGCAATGCTTTGGAAAGCGATCCTTCAATCAATTTGGTCTTTGCCTTGGAAGAGTATACCGCCCATGGGGTGGCCAATGCACTGGGAGACTCGTCGGATATCCATTTCATTGCATTTGGAACAACACAGTTTGAAATCCAGCTTTTGGAGAAGGGAGTAATCGATGCCTTGGTGGTGGTAAACTCCTTCAACCTCGGCTATCGCTCGGTGATGGCTGCCATCGATCTGCTCAACGGCAACAAGCCCGCCCAAAAACTTGTTGACTTCGACCTGGTAACCAAAGAATCGATGTTCAGCGAGGAGCATCAGAGGTTGTTGTTCCAGACGTTCCAGTGAAATCGAGGCAGAACCAAGAGCTGCTGCCCTGCAAAGCCGGGCTCGATGCTTATGACACTCTGGGATGGATACCGCTTTTCATGCCGCTCCTTTAGATCACCTCCAGGGGCCTGATAACAAAGGGTGTATTGTCTGTATGAAAACTGAGGTATTCGGCCCCGGCATCGACCAGCTCCTGGACATTGTCCTTCAGTTCCAACAGGTTGCAGTTTGCCAAGGAAGGCGAATTAATGACGATGGGTTTCACAAGTACTCCGTTCGTTGTCCAATAGTTGGTCCATGATACGGTTGATATTTGCCAGAGTGACATAGGTCGCAAAAAAGAGGCAGGATCGCTCCTGCCTCACATGCGTGGAAGAGAAACGAGACTACTTCTTCTGGACGTACTTGCGGATATCGAACGATACCGCCGATACGATGATCACACCCTTGATGATGTTCTGCCAATAGGGGTTCACCCCGATGAACGTAAGGCCGTAGTTGATGAAACTAAAGATGATGACACCGGCGATGACTCCACTCACCGTTCCCACACCACCGGTGGTGGAAACTCCACCAACGACGCAGGATGCGATGGCATCGAGCTCGTATCCGTTTCCGTAGTTGTTGGTTGCTCCTCCCGTACGGGCGGCTTCCAGAACACCGGAGAGGGAGATGAGAAATCCACAGACACCGAACAGGCCTACCAGCGTCTTGGTGATATTGATACCGGAGACTGCTGCAGCCTCAGGGTTGCCACCGACTGCATATACGTTCTTGCCGAACACAGTCTTGTTCAATACAAACCAGACTATAATTGAAACAATGACGGCGAAGATGACAATGACCGGGACAAAACCGATGGAACCTGAACCCAGGAAGGTGAAATCGGATCTGAGTCCGCCGATGGGCTGGCTGTTGTTGGGAGCCATGTTGAAGTAGATGGAGTTGATACCATAAATAATCAACATGGAAGAGAGGGTGGCAATGAAGGCAGGAACCTTGAATTTTGCCACAATCAGGCCGTTCATCATTCCAAACAGCGTTCCAACAAACACCGCGAGCAGTATCGGGAGGAGGATGGGAATTTGTCCCATATTCGGATAAAACCGCCTGACGTAATCGGCAGTCTGCAGCATGGAGGCGGAAACAACAGCCGCCATACCAACCAAACGGCCTCCACCAAGGTCTACACCACCGGTAAGAATGACAAACATCATGCCCAAGGCCATAATGATCTTCGTCGAACTCATCATCAAAATGTCCCGAAGTACCTGCAGACGCAGAATGCGTGGGTTGATGATGGCGATTACGACCACCAACAGCAACAGGACGAGGAAGATTGCCTTGTCCATGACAAACTGTTTTAGACTTTTTTTACTCATTATTGATTTCCCAATGCCTTGCATGCTTTCCCCCTACCCGACGTACTTAGTCGCCAGTTCCATAATCTCTTCCTGGCTTGTCTTCTTGCTGTCCACGATACCTGCTACACGACCTTCACTCATGACAACGATTCGATCGGTCATTCCCAAAAGCTCCGGCATCTCACTGCTGATCATGATCACACCCTTGCCCTGGGCCGCAAGCTCACGCATGATGACGTAAATCTCATACTTGGCCCCGACGTCGATACCCCGCGTCGGTTCATCCAGAATAAGAATTTCAGGAGTAGTGAGCAACCAACGGGCGAAGAGTACTTTCTGTTGGTTTCCTCCGCTGAGGCTCTTGATCAAAGTTCTCGCCGACGGCGTCTTGATATCCAAATCCTTGATGCTCTTCTTGGTGTCTTCAGCCATCTTTGCTGCATTGAGGAGCCCGCTCTTGTTCACATATGAGGTTATGTTGGCAATGACCAGATTCTCCTGTACGGAAAGAACCGGGAATATTCCCGTCGCTCTCCGTTCCTCGGTGAGCAGGGCCATTCCTAGTTTTTTGGCCTCGTAGGCACTGTTGCAATGCACCTGCCTGCCTTTCACATACAAGCTGCCTTTGCTGTGAAGTCTGAGTCCGAATACTGCTTCCATGACTTCAGTGCGCTGGGCTCCGACCAATCCTCCGATTCCCAGAATCTCACCCTTATGCAGGGTGAAGGAGACATCCTTGAAACTTCTGGGGTTCGGCGATGTATACTCTTCGACTCTGAGCAGCTCGCTGCCGATGTTGCTCTCAGCCGATGGAAAGCGATGGGTAAGATCGCGGCCTACCATTCGCTTGATGATGACGGCGGTGGTCAGTTCACTGGAAGGCCAGGTCCCCACATACTTACCGTCACGCATGATGGTTACTTCATCGGAGATTTTGAGAATCTCCTCCATTTTATGGGAAATGTAGATGATCGCAACCCCACGGGCCTTCAACGAGCGGATGATGGTGAACAAGTGTTCAACCTCATTCTCCGTCAGAGAGGAGCTGGGCTCATCCATGATGATGATTTTTGATTCATAGGAGACAGCCTTTGCAATCTCGACGCTCTGAGCCTTGGAGACTGAGAGGGTGCGCAGCAAATCGGTCGGCTGTATAGTGGTGAGATTGAGATCCTTCAACAAGGAAGCTGTCATCTCATACATTCTCTTGTGGTCCACGACAGGACTCTTGGGCCCACCGATGCGTGGATAACGGCCAAGCCATATATTCTCCATCACCGACCGGTAGGGGATGAGATGGAGTTCCTGGTGAATCATGGAGATTCCCAGGCTGAGTGCCTCTTTGACACTGGTAATCTTGACGGGTTGTCCATTGAAGGAAATCTCCCCCTCATCCATGGAGTACAAGCCGAACAGACATTTCATCAACGTGGACTTGCCTGCCCCATTTTCACCCATCAAGGCATGCACTGTTCCCGGCTTTACTTTCAAGCTTACGTCGTCCAGCGCTTTTACGCCCGGGAACGACTTGGAAACATGGTTCATTTCTAATACATACATGACTTCCCTCGCCTCCCCGGCTTTCCCGGGGTATAGTCCCTTCAAAAAACCCTCCGGATCATCGAACAACCCGGAGGGGGAATTTCTACAATTCAAACCTTATTTGAACTGCTTGTAGTTCTCCTTGGTGACCTTCTGGTAGGGAACCCATACGTACTTGCCATCAGTAATCTTGTAACCGATGGAAGCTTCGGTGGGGGTGATGCCCCTTGCCAAATCATATGAGAGCTTGAACGTTGCGCGGCCCTGGTTGACTGCGTCGTTGAGAACGGTGCCAAGCAGAGTGCCTTCTTCGAGAGCCTGGAGAGCGGGAGCGGTGGCGTCAACACCAACGACGGGCATGAACTTGCCGTCCTTGAAGTAACCGGCAGCCTTGAGGGCTTCGATTGCACCAAGAGCCATATCATCGTTGTTTGCGAAGACTGCTTCAATCTTATCGCCCTGGCTGGCGATGAAAGCGGCCATTTTCTCCTGTCCCTTTACACGATCCCACATGCCGGTGTCTTCAGCAAGCTTCTGCACCTTGATTCCGTTGTCCTGCAGATTCTTGATGGAGTACTCAGTGCGCAGTTCTGCGTCCTGGTGGCCGGGTTCGCCCTTGAGCATGACATACTGCAGAACGCCGTCGCCATTCTTGTCCATGGACTTGTTGGCTTTCCAGTAGTCGGCAATGATCTGGCCGCTCATGGTACCGGACTCTTCAGCACGGGCGCCAACGTAGTAGACCTTGTCCCACTTTGCCATATCTTCAGCAAGCGGCTCGCGGTTGAAGAATACTACGGGAATGTTGGCTTTCTTCGCCTTGTCGATGATGACACCGGCTGCGGTGCGGTCGACAGGGTTGATCTGCATGGCTTTCATGCCCTTGGTGATGAACAAGTCGACCTTCTCATTCTGTGTGGCCTGGATGTTCATGGAGTCGACGACCTCAACCTTTGCATCGGTTTCGGCTGCGGCAGCTATGATTGCGTTGCGGACACCGGTCATGAAGGTGTCGTCAAACTTGTAGATTGCGCATCCGATTTCAACACCTTTGCTCTCACCTTGCCCTTGGGCGAAGACGGGAGTTGCGAGGACGAGTGCCAAGCACATAACGACCATTAATTTTTTCATAGATCCCTCCTGATGAATTTTCTCTGTATCCAGTTTTGCACGGTACTGGAAGGCCGTACATGCAATTTTTTGCTGACAATCTTGGTTTTTTTTCGATTTACATAAAAAACTTCTATACAAGATTCACAATCCACCAAGAAGGCATGCTTTGCTTATTCCTAATCAGATAGGCATCTATACTGGTTTCGGTTCTACCTATTCAGCATCGTTTTGAGCAGATTCACCTCATGGGTGGTTATTGAATCAACTCCCATGCCAATGAGTTCTTCCATCCTGACAGGATCATCGACCGTCCATACAAATATCGGAATCCTCCTGTCCTTGCAGGATTTCACCAAAAGCGGCATGACATCTTCGTGGCAGATATTCAATCCGTAAGCTTTTGTCATGACAGTACGATCCAACATCTGCGCTGCAAACTCAGCATAGGGTTGTTCTCTCTTGTACCTGTCTGCATTGAAGAGCACCTTGCAGCCGGGAAGAAGGCGGTGGATGTCCGAAATCTCATCTTCCTGACAACCGCTGAATATGACTTGGTTCCTGTACTTATGAAAGGCAGGCAACCTATAAACCGATTCGATTGCTTCGCTTGTCTTGATATCGAGATTCACCTGGATTCCCGCATTGCTACACATCGCAAGTACCGTCTCAAGCGAAAGTAGTGATGGATAGAGAGCCTGTATTCTCTCGTATAAAAGATCTTGGATGGAGAGCGCACTATTAGGAAGATACTCATCATGCCACAAGACAATCTCCCCATCTTGAGAAGCGCGCACATCCACCTCAAGGATATCAGGCAGCTGCAGGCAAGCTTGTTCAAGATACTCGATACTGTTCGATTTTCCGGTGCTTCCACCACTATGTACGGTCACCAATATCCTTGATCGCATTGTCTTTCCTCCACCCGCCCTTACAGCTGTTCATCATCGGATGCATGGGTGCAAAAGTCAAACTGCAAGGGTATCGAATCGAGAGCATTGATGGAAAGAGGGCTGCCTTTCGGCAGCCCCCGTAACAAACATTGTGGTGATGAAGCTTACATCAAAGGCCCAAGTTTCTCGAAGAAACTCCAGCGCTTGTGTGCATCTTCCTCAGCCTTTGCAAACAAGTCCTCGGCATTCTCAGGGTTGGTCTTGTACAGGGAAGTGTAGCGAACCTCACCCTTGATGAAGTCCTGGAAGGAGCCGGAAATCGGCTTGGCATCCCAGCTGAATCTCTTGCCTTCCTCGAGTGCGGGGTTGAAGCGGTAGAGCGGCCAGTAACCGGCTTCCACTGCCTTCTTCTCCTCAACCTGGCTGAAACGCATGTTCATGCCGTGGTTGATGCACGGGGAGTAACAGAAGATGATCGAGGGGCCCTTCCAAGCTACCGCTTCCTGCAGAGCCTTCTGGGCATGCAGGCGGTTGGAGCCGAGAGCAATGGATGCAACATAGGCGTGGCCATAGGTCATGCACATGAAGCCCATGTTCTTCTTGCCGATCTCCTTGCCGGCGTTTGCAAACTTTGCAACTGCGGCAATCGGAGTGGACTTGGAAGCCTGGCCACCGGTATTGGAGTACACCTCGGTATCGAGTACCAGGATGTTGACGTTTCTGCCGGAAGCAATAACGTGGTCAACACCACCGTAACCGATATCATAGGCCCATCCGTCACCACCGATGATGAAGACGACCTTGTCGGCGAAGTAGTCCTTCAGCTCGTCAATCTTGACAAGCACTGCCTTCTGTTCGGCATTGGCAACAGCCATTGCCTCTACAAGGGCGGCCTGGACAGCCTTCTGGGCTGCATTGGCAGCTTCGGAGGACTCTTCCCATAGCTCGAGGGACTTCTCGATTGCACTCTTCAGGGCCTCGGTGGTACCAAGGGCAAAGAGCTGGTCGATGTAGATGCGAAGCTGTTTGCGGTTGGAATCTACGGCAAGGCGCATGCCCAGACCATACTCGGCGTTGTCCTCGAAGAGGCTGTTGCCCCAAGCCGGACCATGGCCGTCACTCTGCCTGACAGTGTAGGGAGTGGTCGGGAAGGTACCGCTGTAGATGGAGGAACAACCGGTCGCGTTGGCAACAATCATGCGGTCGCCGCAGATCTGGCTTACCATCTTTACATACGGAGTCTCACCACAACCTGCACAGGCACCGGAGAACTCAAAGAGCGGCTGCTTGAACTGCAGGCCCTTGATCGAGGTCTCGGGAGCACCATCGAGTACGTCGTAAGGCAGCGCCTCGAAGAACTCGGCATTGGCGATCTCGCCGGCTTCACGCTCGGTGGCAATCGGGCTGAACTCGAGGGACTTGACCTTGGAAGGACAGGTTTCGATACACACACCACAACCCTGGCAGTCCTCGGTATAGATTTGAATCTTGAACTGGAGGTTACGGGTGTTCTTGGTGTTTGACTTCAATGTCTTGAAGGTTTCTGGAGCGCCCTCGAGGTCCTTCGGATCGATCTGTTTTGCACGAATGGCTGCGTGCGGGCAGGACTGTACACACTGGTTGCACTGGATGCAGTTCTCAGCAATCCAATGAGGTACGAAGGGAGCAACACCGCGCTTCTCAAACTTGGCGGTACCGGTCGGCAGGGTTCCATCGAACGACATCTTGGAAACAGGAATATCATTGCCCTTCAGGTGCATGATGGGTTCCATGATATCCTTTGCAAAGTCATCGGCATCGGCAGGAATCAAGCGGGCGGGCTCGTAGCTCTTGGTAATCTTCGCAGGAATGACAACCTGGTGCAGAGCATCGCTTGCGCCGTCGATTGCAGCCCAGTTCTGCTTGACGATATCCTCGCCCTTCTTGAGGAAGGTCTTCTTGACATACTGCTTGACCAAGTCAATGGCCTCAGCCTCGGGAAGAACCTCGCTGATCTTGAAGAAGGCAGCCTGCATAACGGTATTGATGCGGCTTCCAAGCCCGGCCTTCTCGGAAATCTCGAGAGCGTTGATGTTGTAGAAGCGGATCTTCTTCTCGATGATCTGCTCCTGCATCTCACGGGTCAGGTGCTCAAATACTTCGTCGGAAGGAATCTGGCTGTTGAGCAAAAATACACCACCCTTCTTGAGAGGGCCGAGCATGTCGTAGCGACCGATGTATGCGGGGTTGTGACAAGCGACGAAGTCGGCATGGTCGATCAACCACGGCATCTCGAGAGAGCTCTTGCCGAAGCGCAGGTGACTTACTGTAATACCACCACTCTTCTTGGAGTCATAGGAGAAATAAGCCTGTGCGTTGAGGTCGGTATTGTCGCCGATGATCTTGATGGAGTTCTTGTTTGCACCAACGGTACCGTCGGAGCCAAGACCCCAGAACATGCAGGACACAACATCCTTGGGGGAGACGTTGATGGTCTCGTTGACGGGGATGGAGCGATTGGTGACGTCATCGTTGATGCCAACGGTGAAGTTGTTGAAAGCCTTGCCTGCAAGGTGGTCATACACAGCCTTGGCGTGGCTGGGGGTGAAGTCCTTGCTGGACAGACCGAAGCGTCCGCCGATTACCTTCATGTCGGTTCTGCCCATCTGGCTGAGGGCGGTGACGACATCCTGGTAGAGGGGCTCGCCGAGGGAACCGGGTTCCTTGGTGCGGTCGAGTACGGCGATTCTCTTCACCGAGGCGGGAATTGCCTGTACAAAGTGTTTTGCACTGAACGGGCGATAAAGGCGCACCTTCAAAACACCGGTCTTTCCACCCTTCTCGTTCAGGTAGTCACTGGCCCATTCAAAGGTATCGGCACCGCTTCCCATGACAATGACAATATCGGTTGCATTGGGATCGCCGACATAGTCAAAGAGGTGGTAGGCACGGCCGGTAAGCGCGGCAACCTGATCCATGTACTTCTGCACCATCTCAGGAAGTGCTTCATAATACGGGTTTACGGTCTCACGACCCTGGAAGTATACGTCCTCGTTCTGGGCGGCGACTTTCAACTTCGGGTGCTCGGGGCGCATGGCACGCTCGCGGAAGCGGCGGACATACTCTTCGTTTACCAACGGCTTGAGATCTTCATAGGTAATCTCCTCGACCTTCTGAAGCTCATGGGATGTCCTGAAACCATCGAAGAAGCTGAGGAACGGAACCTGTGCCTCGAGTGTGGCCAGATGGGCAACCACGGACAGGTCCATGGTCTCTTGAACGTTGTTTGCACAGGTCATGGCAAAGCCGGTGTTACGGCAGGACATGACGTCGGAGTGATCTCCGAAAATTGAGAGAGACTGTGCAGCAAGCGATCTTGCAGACACGTGGAAAACGGTAGGAATCATTTCGCCAGCAATCTTATGCATGTTGGGGATCATTAAAAGCAATCCCTGACTAGCAGTGAATGTGGTGGTCAAAGCACCAGCAGACAGGGCACCATGAACGGCACCTGCCGCACCAGCCTCGGACTGCATTTCCATGATCTCCACCTTCTTACCCCAGAGGTTCTTCCGGCCGGTGCTGGCCCAAGAATCAGCAAACTCTCCCATCGGGGAGGAGGGGGTGATCGGATAGATTGCGGCTACTTCGCTGAAGGCATATGCAATATGCGCTGCAGCGGTGTTTCCGTCAATAGTAACCCTTTTTTTGTTACCCATTTTGACACTCCATAAAACAGTATTTGATGCGACCTTGAAGAGGTCACCCTATGCACACACAAAAAAAAATCCTCGCAGATTTTCCCGTGAATCATCATAAACCAATAAGGAATCGATTGCAACCTTGTCCAGATTGAATTCCTTGATTAGCAGTCCTTTAGAAGTATATCAACTCTTCAGGTATTTATTTAGTGCAATATAACCGCACCCAAGCAGGAAGCAGATCCCGCAGGCAAGCAACCACAGCTGACGATAGCCGGTGTCCAGCAGCACCAAGCCCCCCAAGGCGGGAGCCAACGAGTGTCCCAGGCTTGAAAACACATGCATCCAGGCATTGCACTGCGAGCGGATACGCTCATGTGCATAGACATTGAGAAACACGTTGGAATTGGTTGCCATCAGGATCTCTCCGAGGGTCCAGATGCAGGTGGCCACCAAAAACAAGCTGAAAGACGAGCAGAAGGCGTAGACCAAATAGCCGGCAACGTACAGAAACAAAGCCACTGCCATCGAAACCAATTGGCCCAACCGATGAGTCCAGGCAGTGAGCAGCGTGGTGCACACCAGAACCACCACTGCATTGACCATCATCAGCTTTGCATAGCGGCTCGCACCCAAAACATCGCCGTACAGCGAGTTGAACTGCAGCGGCAGGGTAAAGGAATTTTGGCCGTAGGTGAGGGTATACAAGGCGTTGAAGATGAAAAAAAGCCAGAGGATGGGAGGAATGTGCACCCTTGCCTGCTGCATCTCCTTGCTTGGCCGTTCTGGTGCATGCCTGTTGGGCACCGTCATAAGCAACAGGAGGGTGGATAAGGAAAGCAGTACGGCCGAGATTGCAAACAACAGCAAAAGCGAGCGGGCAAACAACAGCGATGCAACCATCGGGCCGAGCGCCACCCCGATATTGGTCCCCAGATACAGCAGGCTGAAGGAGTGGGAAAGCCTTCCTTGCGGGCTGAATTCGGCAACCATGGTATTGGTCAACGGAGCGGTTCCCCCGCGAAACGGACTGGCTGCCAGAATGAGGTAGGGGATCAGATTCGGACGGACCACCACCAAAAGGGCGCAGAAGAGATAGGAAAGGCTGACCATCACCTGACAAAGAACCAGCAGCGGCTTCTTTCCCCACTTGTCGGCAGCCATGCCGATGGACATCTGCCCCACCATGGTGGCGATAATGCTCGCTGAGACAAATATCCCTGCATCCTTGGGAGAAAGACCGAGCCTGACAGTCAAAATCAGGACCAGGAGCAGCTGCACGAAGTCCCCGAATCGATTGATGACCCGGATTGCAAACAGCGCATAGATGCTGGACCCCAAGCCCTTGTAGACGGAAAACCCCGTCAACAAAGGACGGGGTTGTCGTATAGTGTTCATACCACCCTACCCAAAACAGAGGGTACGGATAGTCTTGGTCTTGGTCAACACTCGCTATGCCCGCAAGAGAAACATTTCTTGCAGCCTTCGATGTTGACAAAGGAGACATTGCCGCAGATCGGGCAGATATCGGGCTTTACGCTGGCCGTGGAAGAAGGAAGCCCCAAATCAAGCTGACCGCCATCCTCATCCTCATCCTCCTCATCGGGAAGGCGTGAAGCTTCGCGTTCACTGTCGGATGAGCCGATATGCTGCTGCAACACCTGGGCTACAGCATCAGGAAGACTCATGACACGATTCTTGCCGAAGCCCATCGACCGACCGCTGCCGATCCCCGAAAGCTGACCGATGATCGCCTGCGCCCGCTGGTCCGGAGTCAAAGGAGAAGGCATGCGCAGGATCAAGCTGATCAACCTGCCAAGCCCCTCTGCATCAGCGGCTACATCGGAACCCACCTTGGCCACATTGATGAAAACCTCAAAAATATCGCTGGGATTCGGTCCATCGCAGTTGACCGTAATGTACGCAGTCCCGATCGGCGTAGCCTTGCGATAGGTCGTTCCCTGCAAAACGGTGGAGCGCACCCGCGGCTTGGGCTCGGTGGAGCGGGAAACCACCGGTTTCTCCTCCTTCGGCTCTTCCTTCTTGGCCGTCAATACCTGGGTGTCACGCGAACCATCGCGGTAGGTCGTACCACCCTTGCAACCCAGATCATAGAGCAGCTCGTAGAGCTTGCCGGTCTGCTCCACGGTATACTCCTTGGGAGTGTTGCCCGTCTTGGAAATCGAAGAGTCAACCCACCTCTGGATGGCGGCCTGCACCTTCACATGCCCTTCCGGGGCTAGATCCATGGCCGACACAAAGTAGGAAGGCTTCTTTTGGCCGGGATGGGCCTTCACCCAATCATCGTAGACTTTCACCCGTTCGATGTTTGTTCCCATGCGACCGGTTCTTTCCCACTCCCAGAAGTAGTAGGGCTCGATACCGGTGGAAGTATTGACCATGGTGCCGGTGGTGCCGGTGGGGGCCTGGGTCAGCAGCGTGACGTTCCTGAGGCCCTGCTTGCGCACCTTCTCCCTGAGCTCTTGGGGCATCTGCAGCATGAAGCCGCTCTGCAGCAGCTTCTCAGCATCAAAATAGGGGAAACTTCCCTTCTCTTGAGCAAGGTCGCTGCTTTCATTGTACGCCTCAATGCAGATGAACTTGTACAGCTCATCGATGAAAGCAAGAGACTCGTCACTGCCGTAGGGAAGTTCCATCTTGATCAGCATGTCTGCAAGACCCATGGTCCCCAGCCCGATCCTCCGCTCGGAAAGCTGCTGCTTCTTGTTTTCCTCGAAGAAGTAGGGAGTGTCGTCGATGACATTGTCCAGGAATCGAACTGCGTTGCGCACAGCACGGCCCAAGTCCTCGTACAGGACCTTCTTGCCCTCTACAAACCGGCTGAGGTTGATCGACCCAAGGTTGCAGACACCCCAAGGAGGAAGTCCCTGCTCACCGCATGGGTTGGTGCTCTGGATGGTGGAATAGTACCAAGAGTTCGACATCTTGTTGTAGCGGTCGATGAAGAATACACCGGGTTCTGCACTCGCCCACGCACTCTCGACAATCGCATCCCAGATTTTCTTGGCCTTTTGTGTCTGGTAGACCACAACCTTATGACCGTTTGCCTTCCACTTGGCGATGTCGCCATCCCATTCAGCGTTGTAGGCAGGGTCGGAAGTATCGGGGAAGCAGGTCTGCCAGTCGGCGTCCTTGCGAACCGCCTCCATGAAGTCATCGGTGATGCCGACGCTGATATTGGCATTGGTGATCTTGCCCATCTCCCGCTTGGAGTTGATGAAGTCAATAATGTCCGGATGCCAGACATTGAGAATCAACATCAAAGCCCCACGGCGTGAACCGCCCTGCTCAATCAGCCCGGTGACGAAGCTGAAGAGCCCGCCCCAGCTTACCGACCCACTGGAACGACCATTGACGCCTTTGACGTAGCTGTGACGGGGCCTGAGGGAGGAGATGTTCATCCCTACTCCGCCACCTCGGCTCATAATCTCGGTCATCTGTCCCAGTGAAGCAATGATGCCACCACGACTGTCCTTCGGGGAAGGGATCACATAACAATTGAAATAGGTCAGATTCTGATCCGTTCCGGCACCGGTAAGAATCCTGCCTCCAGGGACGAACTTCCAATCCTCCAGGAGCCAATTGAACTCTGCTTCCCATTTCGTTCGAACCTCCTGCTTCTCGATTGAAGCAATACCTTTCGCTACACGGGCCAGCATCTGTGCGGGTTCAATCTCAAGCGGCTTGTCCACATCCTCACGCTTGACGTGCAGGACCATGCCATCATCGAGCTTGACGGTGATCCCATCGGCTGCTTTCAGTTCGGTGACCACACCGATTTCACGCTGTCCGGTCTTGGGATTGCTCACGGCAACCACGACGTCCCCGACTTTCAGCGTCTCTTTCTTCACATCCTTCAACGCATACCGGTCAAGAAAAATCTTGCGACCCAATGCACTCAATTCATTCTTTGCTGAGCTCATGTAATCCCTCTATATATTGAATTTACGCAATTAAATATTCTCGATTCTCCACCCCGTTTTCCGAGGCCAAGCCAAAGGGTCGACCAGCGTCGACCCTCATTTACCATAGCATGGAGAAGTAAGATTGGCAAGGCATGATTACAATATTTATAGCGCTATTGAAAGTTGAATAACGCTATATATAGTGTTATATGGGTTTAATAGCACTTAGGTATCGTCTCTTGAAAAAAGTGTATCGGAAAGGACGGAAAGGGTCAAATATGAAAAAGAAAATTTGCATCAATTCCTTGCAAGTTATACCCAAGACACTTCACACCCGGCACATTGTTTCTTTCGCTGCCGGTCGGCTTCACCACAGAAAAACCCTTTGCAAAGAGACCGACAACACAACGATTTTGTCTTGGCTCTAGTGCCAAAAAGAGAGCCTTCCAAACTGGAAGACTCTCTTGATACACAATCCCGAAACAACTTTCTTTACTAGTAGCCCAGTTGCACCATGGTATCGGCAACCTTCTTGAACCCTGCAATGTTTGCACCCTTCA
>ERZ1645192.828-NODE-828-length-25894-cov-7.690158_pt1 | contig 25894 bp, 28 predicted proteins | sample MGYA00575354_ERZ1645192 | MGnify/ENA primary metagenome ERZ1645192 (study PRJEB40844, sample SAMN11349763) | freshwater sediment metagenome | isolation source: river sediment | host: Sediment | place: India: Faizupur Khadar , New Delhi | collected 2017-02-21 ... | reverse complement strand
ATCTTTAGTCAATATTTCACAGAATTGAGAACAGGCATTTTCTTTGCCAGCATTACAAAGGGATTCCAATTTCTCTTCATCGGCACGAATCTTCTCGATATTGTCTTTCACTGGTTCTTGGAACATCTTCTTAGACTTCTCTTCTGTTTCTATGCCTGCCTTTTTTGCTTTCTTTTCTTCGCCGAACAGCATCAAGCCGACAATCGACACAACAAGAATAATCAGGATGTTCTTCATTGCGAATCTTCTCCTCGCCACCCAAAGTCACGCCGATTATATCCTCGCCGTCCCAAGAAGCAAAGAAATCGGCCGCATCGGTGGCACGAACTCGCCTTTCCCTCTTGCGCGTTCTCTTTTATTATGGTATAGGACGCGCATGAGACGGAGGAACCGGTGATCACCACCTGCCCCAAATGCAATACCCTGCTGTCGGTCCCGATGCCCGGCCGCCACGCCTGTAAAAAGTGCGGCTCGGTCATCGAGATCGGTAATCCGCTCCGCGACGAGGAGAACCGCGTCATCGAAGCCCATGTCGCCCCGCCGCCCCCCAAAGCGCCCGCCGAGGACGACGACTGGGAAGAAAGCGACGAGGTGGAACCCGCCGAAGGTGCCAAAGCGCGCGACGAGCAGCCCGATCCGATACGGCAGGCGCAGACCGGCGACCGCGCCGCAACGGCGAAAGGGAGTCTGGGAGTCGCGTGGGACCGGGTCGGCGAACTCGGCTTCATCGAGGCGATATTCGGGACCACCCGCGACCTTATCACCGCCCCCGAAAGATTCTTCCGCGAGATGAAAGCGGTGCCCGCGGGCAAGTTCATCCCCTTCTATGGAATACTCATCGGCATCGCGGGAGCGGCGTTCAACCTCTTCTGGATGCTCTGGATCGTCCATAATCACCGGCCGCTGGTCGAAGCCTACATACCGCCGATGCTCCTCGAATCGTTCATGAAGATGGGAACGGCCGACATACTGGCCCAGATACTCCTCTCCCCCATCGTCAATATCGTGGTCGCCTCGTTCATGCTCTTCGGCTTTTCGGTGCTGTTCGGGGCCTCCGACGCGAAACTGCAGAACTTCTACCGCCTCACCGGCTTCACCGCGGCGCTCGACATACTCTATGCCATACCGGTCGCCGGATGGCTCATCGCTTTCATCTGGCGAAGCGTCCTGATCGTCAAGGGGATACGGGTCGTCACCGACCTGCCGGGGAGGCGGGCGGCGCTGGTGTTCCTGCTCTATCTGGTGCTTTCGCTCGTTTTTCTTCTGCCGGTCGGCGGCGGAGCGTAGGGAGGTTACCATGTTCAGGGTCGGTCTCGGATTCGATGTACACCGGTTCGCCGAGGGGCGCGATCTCTACCTCGGCGGGGTGAAGATACCGCACACGAAGGGACTGCTCGGCCATTCGGACGCCGATGTGCTCCTCCACGCGGTGACCGACGCGCTGCTGGGGGCGGCGGGGCTGGGCGACATCGGGGAACTCTTCCCCGACAGCGATCCGCGCTACAAGGGGATCCGCAGTACGGTACTTTTCGAAGAGGCGATGAAACGGCTCCGGGCCGCCGGTTGGCGGGTGGTCAACTGCGACGCGGTGCTGGTCTGCGAAGAGCCGAAGATACTGCCGCACCGGGAAGCGATACGGGCGGCGCTCGCCGGACTCATGGGCATCGACGGGTCCTGCGTCATGGTCAAGGGAAAGACGAGCGAAAAACTGGGCTTCACCGGGCGCGGCGAAGGGATGGCGGCGCAGGCGATAGTACTGATAGAGCGGGAGGGATAGCATGAAACTGCCGGTCCGGTTCGTCCTCGGCACGAAGAATCTCTACCTCTTCCTCATCTCGACCGCCTTGCTTCTCTACGGTCTCTACAGTTACTTCGACGCGGTCCTTTTCTACTTCCACAAAGAATCGCCGGTCGATATCGGCACGGCGCTCGAACCGAAAGCAAAGGCGCTCGCCGACCTGAAGGACGGCGACTTCGTGAAGATACGGGGCATCCGTTCCCTGCAGGGAGGGGTGGTCGAAGAGGGGTTCGCCAAGAAGAAGCACATGCTCTACTTCTTCCTCGGCTCGCCCCAGTTCGTCGTGCTCGAACCGATGTCGGAGAAAAAGGAGGAGAACACCGGCGGGGTCTATGTGACGCTCTCGGGCCGCATCTACAACTTCAAGACCAGCGGGACGGCCGCGAAATACCGCGCCTTCTTCGATAAAAGTTACGGCATCACGATGGCCGAAGAGGGCTGGTTCCTGTACGGCGGCAAGATCCCGGGCGCCGACACCTCCGCCATCGCGATCTTCGCGACGCTCATCGTACTGCTCCTGCTCAACATCTTTCTGGCGATAAGGACCCTGCGCCCCAAACCGGAACCTGAATACTACCACACCGACGACGACGGAGAAGAGGCATGATCGTACGCACCCGTTTCGCCCCGAGCCCGACCGGCTACATGCATGTCGGCAACCTGAGGACCGCGCTCTACGCCTATCTTTTGGCCCGTAAACACGGCGGCACCTTCATCCTGCGCATCGAGGACACCGATCAGGAACGCGAGGTGGCGGGGGCGGTCGACATCATCTATAGCACCCTTCGCCAGACGGGACTCCTGTGGGACGAGGGCCCCGACAAGGGCGGCCCGTGCGGCCCCTATGTCCAGAGCGAACGGAAACCGATATACCGTCAGCACGCCGATATGCTGGTCGACGGCGGCCACGCCTACTACTGCTTCTGCGACAAGGAACGGCTCGACCTCATGCGGAAACGGCAGGAGGCCGAGGGAAAACAGCCGAAATACGACGGCCACTGCCGCACCCTGCCGCGCGTTGAGCGCGAGAAGCTCATCGCCGCCGGGAAACCGTGGGTCATCCGCCAGCGGATACCCGACGGCGGCACCACCACATTCAAGGACGAGGTCTTCGGCGAGATAACGGTCGAGAACGACACGCTCGACGACAATGTGCTCCTCAAGTCGGACGGCCTGCCGACCTACAACTTCGCCAATGTCGTGGACGATCACCTCATGGGGATCAGCCATGTCATCCGCGGGATGGAGTACCTCTCTTCGTCGCCGAAATACAACCTGCTCTACACGGCATTCGGCTGGGATATCCCGAAATATGTCCACTGCCCGCCGGTCATGCGCGACGCCCAGCGGAAACTCTCGAAACGGGACGGCGACGCCAGTTATCAGGATTTCATCGACAAGGGCTACCTCAACGAGGCGGTGATGAACTACCTCGCGCTCCTCGGCTGGAGCCCCGGCACCGACCGCGAGAAATTCACGCTCGCCGAACTCGCCGAGGTGTTCGACATAACGGGTATCTCCAAGTCGCCCGCGATCTTCGACCCGGTGAAACTGGCGTGGCTCAACGGCGAATATCTCCGCGCCCTCACCCCCGAAGAGTTCACCGCCAAGGCGCTCCCCTTCATCAAACAGGCGGTGAAACGCGAAGATGTCGCCTTTTCCACCATCGCCGCGGTGCTCCACCAGCGGACCGAGAAACTCTCCGACATCCCGCCGCAACTCGATTTCATCGACACCCTCCCCGATTACTCTCCCGAGATGTTCATCCACAAAAAGTCGAAAACCACCTTCGAATCGTCGCTGGCGAGTCTCAAAGCGGCCCGCGAGGCGCTTGATACGATACCCGAGGGGGGCTGGGACCACGCGACGCTCCACGCGGCGCTCATGGGCTTGGTCGAGAAACTCGGGGTCAAGAACGCCATCGTCCTGTGGCCGGTCCGGGTGGCTCTCTCGGGCAAGGAATTCACCCCCGGCGGCGGCATCGAGATAGCGCACATCATCGGCCGGAACGAAACCTTGAGCCGTCTCGAACGGGGCATTTCCCTGCTCGAAGGTGCGATAAGAAAACAATAAAGGTGTTGCTTTTTCCTTTTTCCCGGCTATTGTTGATCGTGTTGCGTTGACGAAGAAAAGATATCCACGGAGGAAGTAATGGAAGTGGTGAAAACCCCGCGCGGCCTTGAAGTGAAGATACCGCCGCTTCTGCGCGGCATGTCGTCGCGCGAGTATTTTCAGGAAATAGAACAGGGGATGAAGGATACGCGGAACGATCTCTATTTCGACTGCTCCGCCGCGACCCTCATCGACTCCACGGCGCTCGGCAAGATCATCTTCATCGCCAAGGAACTCCAGCGCGACAAACGGCGCGTGGTGTTCGAATCGTGCCCCCCCGCCATCAAGGATTTCCTCTCCCGCCTCAAGGTCGACAAGATCATCGAGATATCGTGACCCCGACGCTCCTCGTCCTTGCCGGACTCGATCCGACCGGCGGCGCGGGGCTCATCGCCGACGCGGCAACGGCCCGCGCTCTGGGCTGTTATCCGCTGACCATCCCGACGACCCTGACGGTGCAGAATTCGCTCCGGTTCGCCTCCGCCGCGCCGGTCGATCCATCGTATATCGCCGCCGCCATCGACACCCTCGCCGCTGAATTCACCTTCGACACCGCGAAGATCGGGCTGGTCCCGGCCGCCGACGGCGCGTGGCTCGACACGGTCGGCCCGGTCGTCCGTCAGCGGTGCCGCCATATCGTCATCGATCCGGTGCTGAAAGCGACGGCGGCGGCCGACGCGGTCGGACCGAACGACGCCTTCCTCCGTTTCCTATCGGGTCCCGGAACGGTGATCACGCCGAACACCCGCGAACTCGGTCTCATCGCCGACGCGCTGGGGCTCGCCGCCGACACACCCGCCGCGATGGCCCGCGCCGTGGCCATAGCCACCGGCGCGACGGTCGTGGTGACCTTCGAGGCCGAAAAGGCGCTTATCCTCATCGCCGGTCCCGACCGCGTCACCGAGATACCGGTAACGCTCGTGCCGCTCGAACGGCCGGTCCACGGCACCGGCTGCCGTTTCTCGACGGCGCTCGCCTGCGGGGTTGCCGCCGGGATGCCGCTCCCCGACGCGGTGAAACGGGCCGCCGACCACCTGACCCTCCTCCTCGGACGCCTCGAACGGTTCCACCCCGACGGACAGTCGTATCCGGTCTGAGACCGGACATTTCCGAAATTTCTGGAAAATTGTTTCTGTTCCTACTATAGTGTCCTGTCCTTTTGAGGAGGCACCCATGAAGTTCCTGTCGTTCAGCCTGTTGCTTGTGCTGTCCTGCTTCGCTTACGCCGCCGACAAAACGCTCGACGCCGAGGGGCTGCCCGAAGGGTCGAAACTGGTCGATTTCGGGATGCGGACCGTCGATCTCGAAAGCGGCAAACTCAAGGGGCTGGTCTGGCTCACCGATTTCGTGGGCGTACCGCCCGCCGGCAAGTCCAACAGCACCCCGGCGCCGCGCAAGAAAGCACTCGTGATGAACTTCTACGCCAACTGGTGCAAGCCGTGCCTCGCCGAAATGCCCCACCTGCAGAAACTGCATGAGAAATACGGACAGAAGGAGGTACAGTTCATCGGCGTCAACTTCCGCAACGAGAACGAGAATCCCGATGCGGTGCTCGCCGAGACGGTGAAGATCATGAAGGAGAAGAAGATCGCCTATCCCATTCTGTTCGACCGCTTCACCAGCCGCAATCAACTGGTCTATATGGGCTCCAAGGCGATACTGCCCACGGTGGTCATCTTCGACGCGAACGGCGCGATCGTGAAGAAACTGCAGGGGGAAAAGACACAGAACATCGGCGAGATCGAAAAGGTCATCGATAAGTTGCTAGGGGGGAAGTGATGAGAGGGGAACGTGTCGGGGGAATGCTTGTTCTTTGTTTTCTGACCGCGGCGCTCACGGCCGCAGAACCCGCCGCCGCGCCCGAACCTGCGGCGGCGCCCGAACCCGCCGCCGCCGCGCCGACCGCGGCGCGCAAACTGCTGGTCGACAAACTCGACGCGGTCGATGTGGACGAGGCATTCGCCAAATCGCTCGAAGAGGCGATAGTCCTCGACATCGGCAAGCGCGAAGGGTTCACCGTGGTCACCTCGGCCGAGATGACCGCGACGGTCCAGCACGCACAGACGAGCGTCGAACTCGGCTGCGCCGACTCGGCCGAATGCGTCATCGAGGTGCAGAAGAAACTGGCGGTCGACACCCTTGTGGCCGGAAAGATCGCCAAGATGGGCGACGAATACATCCTCTCGCTCAACACCGTCGATGTCAACAACTCCGTCGTCGGCAAACGGACCAACGTGCAGGGGGCCGATCTCAACGACATAAAAGGGAAGATAAAGGAGACGGTCGACAAACTGCTCGGCTTCGCCAAGGAAAAACCGATGTTCACCCTCAAGGACGGGGAACAGTTGAAACTCGCCGTCATGCCCCTATCGGCGCGCGGCGTCGAGATCGCGACGGCCGACGCCCTCACCTCGATACTCTCCTCCCAGCTCAACCAGATAAAGGGGATCAGCGTCATCAGTCAGGACGACATCAAGGCGATGCTCGCCAAGGTATCGATGGATTCGGCGGTCGAATGCACCGACAGCATGCAGTGCGTGGTCGAGATCGGCGCGTCGCTGGGGCTGTCGAAACTGGTGACCGGTTCGGTCGGCAGGGTGAAGGACACCTTCGTGATCTCGATACAGCTCATCGATACGCGCCGCGCCGAGGTCGAGAACCGCGTGCTGGAGAGTTTCGCGGGCGACGCCGAAGAACTCAAGAACGCGGTGAAACTGGCCGCCTACCAACTCGCCGGCATCGACTACACCGGCAAGCCGGGAAGCATCGCGATCACCTTCAACGTATCGGAAGGAGATCTGCAGTTCGGACCGGCCAAGGAAAAACTGGTCAACAGCCAGTACACCGCCGAGAACCTCGTCCCGGGCCGCTACAACCTGCGCGTCATGGCCGATCAGGACGACTATTTCCCCTACCAGACCGACATCTATGTCGCGCCGGGTACCGCGAATGTCCGCAACCTCACCGTGCTGGAGAGGCCCACGCCGTGGTACAAGACCTGGTGGTTCTGGACAGTGACCGGCGTGGTCATCGCCGGCGCGGCGACCGCCACGGGCGTGGTGCTCGGCCTCAAGAAGACCGAACTGGGCACCGGCACCGTCAAGATAGAGACGGGGAACTGAACGCCGCATGAAACCGCTGCTGTTCGTCACCAAAAGCGCCGACCTGTCGGAAAGCATGGGACGGCGTATCTTCAACACCGCCCGCATACTCAAAAAGAACCGCTACCGCATCGTCGGACTGTTCGAACGGCGCGGCGCGGAGGCCGAACGGTTCAGCGAGGTGTTCGACGAACTCCATTTCATCAACCCGGCCGATCCGACCGCGGCGGTGAAGGAACTCAGAGCGCGGGGACTTGCGGTCGCCTTCGTCCACGAATCGGAGGAACCGCGCCTGCTGGAAGCACTCATCGCCGAGAAGTTCCGGCTCATCACCTTCATACACAACCACGACTGGCACTGCCCGACGCATCATAAACGCTACCCGCTCATCGGCCGCAACTGCAGCACCCCCTTCTCCCCCGCCGCCTGTTCGGTCTGCGCACTCTTGTCGCCCGGGGCGAAGAACCGCCCGATACCCCGCCAGCGCGAGTTGATGCAGTTGATCAAACGGTCGCGCCAGTTCATCGTGATGAGCGAATTCATGGCCGAAGAACTGCGGCGCAACGGGTTCAAACAGCAACGCATCGTGAAACTCTATCCCCCCGTGGTCGGCACCACGCCTCACGGCCCGGCCCCCGACCGGGGCGATATCCCCGAGATACTTTTCGTCGGCCGCCTCGCCGCGGCCAAAGGTCCCGATCTTCTCATCGAGGCGGCGCGGCTCATCGATCGTCCCTTCCGCCTGCGCATCGTCGGCAGCGGACCGCTTGAGGCCGACCTGCGGAAGAAGGTGAAGGACTACGGTCTGACCGACAAAGTGATATTCGAAGGGGCGGTGGAGAACTCCTATCTATTCATCGAACGGGCCGATATCATCGCGGTCCCCTCGCGGTGGCCCGAACCGTTCGCGATGGTCGGCATCGAGGCCTTCGCCCACGGCCGTCCCGTGGTCGGCTTCGCGACCGGCGGCATCGGCGAATGGCTCCTCCACAACTTCAACGGCCTGCTTGCAGGACCGGACGACGCGGTCGACCTCGCCGCCTGTCTCACCACCCTTCTGGACGATCCGGAAAAACGGGCGCAGTTCGGCCGGAACGGGCTATCGTTCGTCGAGACCCACTGCACCGAAGAGCGCTTCGTCGCGCAGTTCAACCGCATCTACGACGATGTCCATGTAACCGACAAGACTATACCGGCAGATAGATCCTGAACAGCGCGCCGCCATCCGGCGCGGTATCCACTTCGATGAATCCTTTGTGCTGATCGGCGATGCGCGCCGCTATCGAAAGACCCAGCCCCGTCCCGTCGGGCTTGGTGGTGTAGAAGGGATTGAAGACCTTGTCGCGCAGTTCGGCCGGGATACCCGACCCCGTATCGGCAACGGTGATGCAGGCGTAGTCGTTCTTCCCCTTGCGGCGCCGCTCGGTCGCGACGGTCACCGCCGCCCCGTCGGGCGAGGCGTCGACGGCGTTGAGGAGGAGGTTGAGGAGCAGTTGCGTCAGTTTCTCGCGGTCGGCGCTGAGCGTCAGCGGCGTGAGCCGCGTTTCGATACGGACATTCTTCTTGGCCGCCTGCGGCGCGATGAAAGCGACGGTGTCGCTCATCAGCGCGGCGATATCGACCGCCGAGACGACGAAATCCTTCGGCCGCGCGAAGGCGAGGAACCGCTCGAGAAGCGCAGTGAGCCGGTCTATCTCGGCGCGCTGGATATCGACCATCCGGCGGCGCGGCGAATCGGCCGGTATGCCGTCGGCCACGATCTCGGCCGCCCCTTTGATCGAGGCGAGCGGGTTCTTTATCTCGTGGGCGAGCCCCGCGGTCAGTTCGCCCAGCGCCTGCAACCGTCCGGCGCGGATCAGTTGTTCTTCGAGCAGTTTCATCTCGTCGAGCGTCTCGGAGAGTTTCCGCGCGATCTCCTCCTGCCGCCGCCGTTCGCGCCGTTCGCGCTCCACCAGCACCCCGGCGATGAGGGCGATGATGTTGAAGAGGAGTATCTCCAGAATCTTTTCGGTCGAACCGCCCGGATCGTGGTGGAAATGATGCAGGAACATCGAAAAGGCGTGCGGCAGATAGACGATCGACGAGGCGACCGATGCCGCGAGCGCACCGTGCAGACCCCAGCCGAAGGCGCCGAGCACTATCGGGATGTAGTAGAGCCGCCGCAGGATGTCGTGGACCCACACCATCTCGGCGCTCGTGGTGAAATGGGCCGTGGTGATGGCGAGTATCGGCAGCCAGATGAGTCCCCACGCCTTGAGCGAGAGCAGTTCTTTAACTTTTCTCATCGTTCCCCTTCCCGGTGATGCCGTGCTGTTCGAGCCGGTAGAGCAGGATGTGCCGCGGTATGCGCAGCAGCCGCGCCGCCTGCGCCTTGTTCCCGCCGCTCCGCTCCAGCGCCTGCACGATCACCTCTTTCTCGAGTTCCGTGAGCGATATCCCTCCGGCGGGCAGTTGGATGCGCCCCGCCGCGCTCACCACCATCCCCTCCGCCTCGGGCGTCGTTTCGGGTATCAGTTCGAGCGGCACCACCCCGCCGTCGGCAAGGAGCGTCACCCGCTGGCAGATGTTCTCCAGTTCGCGGATATTGCCGGGCCACCGGTACCGACGCATACGCCGCAGCGCCTCGTCGCCCAGATCGAATGGGCGGCCGCCGCCGTAGGCCGTGAGGAAATGTTTGGCGAGCGGCGCGATATCCTCGCTCCGTTCCCGCAGGGGCGGTATGTGGAGGACGATGACATTGAGACGGTAGAAAAGATCGAGCCGGAACTTCCCCTCGTCAACGAGTTTCGCCAGATCGCGGTTGGTCGCCGCGATGACGCGGACATCGACCGGCACCGGCTCTTCGCCGCCGACCACATCTATCGCCGACTCCTGCAGGGCGCGCAACAGCCGCGGCTGAAGCGAGAGCGGCAGTTCGGCCACCTCATCGAGGAAGAGCGTCCCGCCGTGGGCCAGTTCGAATTTCCCCTTCGCGTCGCGCACCGCGCCGGTGAACGATCCCTTGCGGTGGCCGAAGAGTTCGCTTTCGAGCAGTTCGGCCGGTATCGCCGCGCAGTTGACCACTACCAGCGGCCCGGTGGCGCGGGCCGAACGGCGGTGGATGCGGCGGGCGAGCAGTTCCTTGCCGGTGCCGCTTTCGCCGGTGATGAGCAGGGTCGAATCGCTTTCGGCGACGCGGTCGGCGACCGTCACCACCGTCTGCATCGCGGCCGACCGGTAGATGAGTTCTTTCCCCTCGCTCGACGGCGCCCGCTTGAGCACGGCGTTCTCGTCGGCGAGCCGCGAGTGCTCAAAGGCGCGCCCCACGACGATCTTGAGATGGTCGCGGTCGCACGGTTTGGGTATGAAATCGAAGGCGCCCGCCTTCATCGCGGCCACGGCGGTATCGACTTCGCCGAAGGCCGTTATCACGATGACCAGCGTCCCCGGCGCAAGCGCGTTTATCCGCTTGGTGAGTTCCATCCCGTCCATCCCCGGCATCTTGAGATCGGTGATGACCACCGGATGGCGCTGACGGCGGAAGAGTTCGAGCGCCGCCATCCCGTCGGCCGCGGCGTCGACCGTATAGCCCGCCTCGGTGAGGGTGAACGACATCACCTCCCGGAAGCTCGCGTCGTCGTCGGCTATGAGTAATCTTCTCCCCATCATGGAGACTATTCTACAAATGTGACGATGAAATGTCTACACTTTTCTTTCTCCAGACACCGAAATACCACGCAACTCATTGTTTTTACAAGTGACGTAAAACGCCATGGTGTTGGCACGCATCATGCTCTAGTATGGTCGCTGTTTCGTAACCTTTGAAAGGAGAACGGTCATGAGAAAGATGTTGGCGATGGCGCTGATGCTGACGGCGATGACCCTCGGCACGGCCAATCTGATGGCGGGCGACGGCTGCGGTTGCGGCAAGGGCGCCAAGTCGGAATGCAAGTGCGGCAAGGATTGCAAGTGCGGCTGTCAGGAAGGCAAAGAGTGCACCTGCGGTTGCGGCAAGAAGTAGTAGTTCCGCCTGTTCTTTGTCCCCTGCTCTTTGTCCACCTCAGGACGACCGGCCGGTTCATCCCGGCCGGTTTCTTTTTTTTAGAAAAAACTGGTAATTACCCCATTAATGTGGTAATAAATTGGGTAATGTCTGCTATCGTTCCGTAACAACAGGGGGAATCGGGAGGCATGCATGTGGTCATTCCGTAAGGACAAACTGGAGAAGTTGCATCTGCCGGCGCCGACCGTCTGGATGCTCGAATCGCTTGCCGAATACAAAGGAAAAGAAGAACTCTACACCGTTCAGGCGCCGCAACTGCTCCAGCGGCTGCGCGAGACCGCCATCATCCAGAGCGCCGAATCGTCGAACCGCATCGAAGGGGTGACCGTCGACCGGGAACGCCTGCGACCTCTGGTGCTGGGGAACACCGCGCCGCGCGACCGCTCCGAAGAGGAGGTCGCGGGCTACCGCGCCGCGCTCGACCTCATCCACCGCGATCCGGCCGCGCTCTCGGTCACGCCCGACCTCATCCTGCGGCTGCATGCCGTGGCGCAGGGCGGCATGTCGGGCGACGCCGGAGAGTGGAAAAAACGGCCGAACGACATCATCGAGATCGCGCCCGACGGACGGCGCACGGTCCGCTTTTCGCCGCTCGCTCCCGCGCTCGTACCGGCGGCGGTAGCCGAACTGTGCGATGCCTACGGCGACCTCATGACGGCGGGACGGACCTCGCCGCTTGTGGCCGCGGCGGCTTTCGTACTCGACTTCCTGTGCATCCACCCCTTCCGCGACGGCAACGGCCGTGTCTCGCGGCTGGCGACCCTGCTTCTCTCCTATCAGGGCGGCTACGGCGTCGGCCGCTACATCAGCATCGAACGCATCGTCGAAGAGACCAAAGAATCCTACTACGCGGCACTCAAGGCGAGTAGCGACGGGTGGCACACGGGAGAACACGACCTCCTGCCGTGGGCGAACTACCTGTTCTCGACGCTCCGCACCGCTTACCGCGAGTTCGGTGAGCGGGCGCACAGCGCAACGACGCCGCGCGGGTCGAAGAGCGAGCAGATAGAGGCGGCGCTGGAGGCGATGCCCGCACTGTTCTCTATGTCCGAGATGGAGCGGGCTTGTCCGAACGCGAGTCGCGAGATGATCCGTATCGTCATGCGGCGGTGGAAGGAGGCGGGGCGCATTGTCTCGACGGGGCGCGGCCGCGATGCACGGTGGAAGAAGAACGGGGCGGTATGATCAAAATTCTTCTCGGGGTTAGCGCGGGGTTGGCGGCGGTGGTGCTCGGGGTGATGGTGCTGGTCGGGCAGGAGATGGGGTTCGCGCTGGCGGTGGCGTTCATCGTGTTTGTCGGGGTGATGGTGCTGGCGTTCCCGCTGTATGGGCTCTTCGAGTTGGGTGCGATGGTGTTCCTCGACCGGTTCGGGGCGTTACTCGCCCGCCGGAAACAGAAAGATCAAGACCGGGAACCGTGAAATGCTTAACTATACAATAAACGCCCTGACCCCTGATACTGATAACCCCTGATACTGATACTGATATGACTGACCCCAGATAGACCCCCGATACAGTTACAGGAGAAAAGTCATAAGGACCGGGAACGAACTATCGGTTCGACAACGGGATGCGGCGTTTCTCGCCACGCGGAACCGTCGCCCAACTGACCACTGCCGTTAGCTCCCCAACAATAAAGTTCGCCGGATCGTATCCCGCAGGTATGCGCGTCGCCTGCGGCGATCGCCGACCAACCAAACGATATCTCGCTCTCGCCACCCAATCGGCCGATATTATCGTATCCCCAACAGTAAAACCCGCCATCCCGTATGCCGCAAGTGTGCCTATCTCCCGCGGCGACGGTCGACCAATCGGCGGCGATGCCTATCTGAACGGGCGCGTTCTTGTTGGCGCCTGTACCTTGAGTGCCATCACCCAGTTGACCGAACCAGTTATCTCCCCAACAGTACATCTCACCCCCTTGTATACCGCAGGTATGACTACTTCCGGCGGCAATGACCGACCAATCCGTAGCTACGCCGATGAGTATGGGATCGGCTTTGGAAACATTGGTACCATCGCCTAATGTCCCGGCACTGTTATCTCCCCAACAATACAGTGCGCCGGACCGTAAGCCACAGGAATGCGCAAGCCCCACGGCTACCGTCGACCAGTCTACAGCGGATCCTATGCGGACAGGAAAGCCAAGGCCCGATGGACCGGCATAATCAGCTCCCCAACAATACAGTTCCCCTCCGCGCAGCCCGCAGGTCTGTTCGCCGCCCGCCGCAATAGATGTCCAATCGGTAGCCGCGCCGATGCGCGTGGGGGTGGTTTTATCGGCACAATCATAGGGTGAATGAGGACAACTGGTGCCGTCGCCCAACTGACCCAGATCGTTCCTTCCCCAACAGTAAAGCTCACCGGATAGTATGCCGCAGGTATGCTCTCTACCCGCGGTGACAACCGACCAATCGTCGGCAGTTCCGACACGGACAGGAACAGGCTTGTCGATATCGAGACCATCGGTGCCGATACCGAGTTGGCCGCTGGAATTCAGCCCCCAGCAATAAAGCGCTCCGGCGTATATGCCGCAAGAGTGCATACTTCCTGCGACGATAACCGACCATGCGGGAACGGCGATATCTTCGTCGTTTAGGTCCCCGTCATTTTCATCGTTTTGTTCCAACGCATCTTCGTCAGGCAACCCAAAGATATCGTTAGCTTCAACGGTATCTTTATCGGAAGATGCCGCAGGGTTTTCGTCGACGGCGGGTCTTCTAGGCAATTCATTGACACAGGAAATCATCGGCACAGCAAACAACAGCATTAAGCAAACGCCAATCGTTCGCATCAACAACGAGGTCAGGCCTCCATATTCACCATCAGTAACTCGTCTCTATCACGAACCGGTCATTGAAATTCACAAAGTCGGCCTTCTCGACCTTGATGAGCAGCAACGGATAATAAAGCACCTGATTGGTGCCGAGTTTGTCGCTGTAGTAATGCGTCGTCGTCTCGACAAAGAGCACTTTGTGGTGGATATCTTCGGGATCGTCCGGCACCAACTTCTTGATTCCGTCGAATTGATAGATAGGCCGGAGACTCGTCCACATGCCATTGTAAAGAGAGATGACCATGTCCTTGTCGAAGTCCACCACCGGTTCCTCGACGCTCAACCCCAACGAAGTGAAGAACAGTCCGAACGCCGTCTCATCGCGGAACACTTCGTACCGCTTCTCATCGAACGGCAGAGACCCCGGCGTATGTTCCAACAGGTCGGTGAAGAGGACATCAACCATCGTGTAGCCCGCCACCACCGCATCGTCGTCGTTCACCGCATCCTCATCACCCGGCACCTGTATCTCATCGGAGGTGATGCACACCGCCACACCATTATGCTCTTCGCACCCTGCATCGCCACAGTCTTCCACCTGAAACCAATTCACCCCATTGCAACGAAGAAGAGATGTGCCGTCACACATATCCCGCGCTTCACCGCATTCATGATTATGAGGCAATATCTTATCCTCGTCGCACGCGATGAGGAGCCCCAGCGCCGCAAGAACGATAAAATACTTGGCCACGGAAAGCCTCCTCTGCGAAAGTTTCACCGCATTATATACCAACGCGCCCGTTACGCAAGCGCATCTTTCACTTTGTTAGACACGGAGAAGAGGATAGGTACCGGCAGGGATAGAAAAATTTGCGTAACTACACGGTTTATGCTAGGTTCCTTCGTCAGTATCTTTATTAACGGAGGTCCCATGTCAGGCCATAACAAGTGGAGCAGCATCAAACACAAGAAGGGTGCTGCGGATGCGAAGCGTGGCAAGCTGTTCACGAAGCTCATCAAGGAGATCACCATCGCCGCGAAGGCGGGCGGCGGCGATGCGACCGGTAACCCGCGCCTGCGGACCGCGGTGCAGAACGCCCGCGCCGCCAGTATGCCGATCGACAACATCACCCGCGCCATAAAGAAAGGAACGGGCGAGCTTGAAGGCGAGGCCTTCGAGGAACTCACCTACGAGGGCTATGCCCCCGGCGGTGTGGCCATCATGGTCGATGTCACCACCGACAATAAGAATCGCTCGGTTTCCGAGATCCGGCGCATCTTCTCAAAGGCCGGCGGGAACATGGGCGAAGCGGGCTGCGTCGGCTGGATGTTCGAGAAGAAGGGTCAGATCACCATAAAGAAAGAGGTCGCCACCGAGGACAAACTGATGGAACTCGCGCTTGAAGCGGGCGCCGACGATGTGGTCGACGCGGGCGATTTCTGGCAGGTACTCACCCCCGCCACCGAACTGTACGCGGTCAACGATGTCCTGCAGAAGGCGGGCATCGCCATCGAAGAGAGCGCCGCCTCCCGCATCCCGACCAACACCATCAAGGTCGAGGGAAAGGTGGCCCATCAGGTCATTAAGCTCATCGAAGCGCTTGAGGACAACGAAGACGTCTCCAATGTGTACGACAACTCCGATATAGATCCCGCCGATATGCCGGAGGAGTGAACTCCGGTGACCACCGCATCGGGTCCCCTCATCCTCGGCATCGACCCCGGCAGCATCAAGACCGGTTGGGGAGTGATTCGAAAAGAGGGACAGAAGCTCATCCACATCGATAACGGTCTGGTCATGCCGCCCAAGGACATGGAGTTCCGCGATCGTATCGCCTTCATCTTCACGGGGGTCAACGAGGTCATCGAACAGTTCAAACCGCACTGCCTGAGTCTCGAAGAGATATTCATGGCGAAGAACGCCCAGTCGGCGCTGAAACTGGGTCATGTCCGCGGCGCGGTCATGGCGGCGGCCTGCCTGCGTAATGTGCCGCTGGTCGAATATACCGCGAGCCGCGTCAAGCAGTCGGTCTCCGGCAACGGCCGGGCCGAGAAATATCAGGTACAACAGATGGTGAAGATGATACTCGGCCTCAAGGAGATCGCGCAGGAGGATGCCTCCGATGCGCTGGCCAACGCCATCACTCACGCCTTCACTTTGTGAGGTGACGCCATGATCGGCTTCGTACAGGGAACGGTCCAGTTCGTCGACGATCGCTCCTGCGTGGTCCTCACGGTGGGCGGGGTCGGCTATCAGGTCTTCACCACCGCGGCCGCGCTGGTCGCGCTCACGCCGGGCGGACCGGCGGCGTTCCACATCGTGACGGCGGTCCGCGAGGATGCGATAACGCTCTACGGGTTCTGGTCGGCCGACGAGAAGAAACTGTTCCTTCTGCTCACCGAGGTCGACAAGGTCGGGCCGCGGCTCGGGCTGGCGATCATCGGCGCCGGGAATGTGTCGCAGATCATCGGCGCGATATTGTCGGGCAATTCGGCCTTCTTCAGCGCCATATCGGGGATCGGCAAGAAGACCGCCGAAAAGATCATTATCGATATGCGCGACAAGGTGAAAAAACTGGCCGCCTCGGCGAGCGTCGCCGAAACGGCGGGCGGCGAAACGCCGAACAAACAGACCGGCGAGGCCGAGATGGGCCTCTTGGCGCTCGGCTATCACCCCAACACCGTCAAGGCGGTGCTTGGGCGGATAGAGGCGAAGAACACCAAACGGGCCGAGGAGATCGTACGCGAGGCGCTCGGCCTCATGCGGGAGACCCCTAAACGATGAGCGACGAACAACGGGTGGTCGAAACGCAGTTCGTGCCGGAGGATGCGGCGGTCGAGAAACGGCTCCGTCCCCAACGGCTCGACAACTATGTCGGCCAGAAGAATGTGGTCGACAACATCACCGTCTATCTGCAGGCGGCGCTCAAGAACAACCGGGCGCTCGATCATATGCTCCTCGCCGGGCCTCCGGGGCTCGGCAAGACGACCCTGTCGCTGATCATGGCCAACGAACTCGGCGTCCGCATCACGGTGACGAGCGGTCCGGCGCTTGAGAAGAAAGGCGACCTCGCGGGACTCCTCACGAGCCTCGGCGAGCGCGACATCCTTTTCATCGACGAGATACACCGCCTCAACGCCGCGGTCGAAGAGAGCCTCTACGCCGCGATGGAAGACTTCCGCTTCGACATCGTCATCGGCGAGGGGCCGCACGCGCGCAGTATGCCGCTGACGCTCCAGCCGTTCACCCTCATCGGCGCGACCACCAAGACCGGCTCGCTCTCTTCGCCGCTGCGCGACCGGTTCCAGATCACCTTCCGGATGGATTATTACTCCGATGAAGAACTCCAGCAGATAGTCGAACGGAGCGCCTCGATACTCGGCATACCCATTGAAAAAGAGGGCGCCGCCGAGATCGCGCGCCGCAGCCGCGGCACCCCGCGCATCGCCAACCGCATCCTGCGCCGCGTCCGCGATTTCGCCGAGATCGAAGGGACCGGCGTCATCGACACCGCGATAGCCAAACATGCCCTTTCCCGCATGGAGATCGACGAAGAGGGACTCGATCAGATGGACCGCACGATACTGATGACCATCATCGATCTGTTCCGCGGCGGGCCGGTCGGCATCGAATCGATCGCGGCGGCGGTCAGCGAAGAGAAGCGGACGCTCGAGGAGGTCTACGAACCCTACCTCATGAAGATGGGCTACATCGCCCGGACCCCGCGCGGCCGTGTCGCCACGGCGCGTACCTTCAAGAAATTCGGGCTCGAACCGCAGACACCGCAGGAGAAACTGTTTTGAGGAGTTACTACCGTTCGTTCGCCGCGGTCGCCGCGCAGGACGCCGTCGATCGTGACGCCCTTCTCCCCTACATCTGGCGCCAGAAGGCCGAGATATCGGCGATGCACGACATCGGCCGCGAATTCTGGGTGACGCTCGACCACTCCATCGGACTGACGATGCAACTGCTCAAGAACACCAAGGAAACGATGGGAGAGCCGATACAGACGGTACTCCGGCCGATCTTCGGCCGCATCACCCGCGAACTCAACACGATACTGCAGAAGGTGACCGACGAGGAGTTCGGCTACCTCAAGCACGAACTCAAGATATTCGACCATATCGTCACCCATACGATAAACCTCGTCGACAAGAATGTGTCCCATTTCGTCCCGCGTTTCCTGTTCGTGTCGCTCATCGAGCAGATGCGGATACTCTACCCGGTCGGCGTCCGGACGGTGAACCCGCTCCTGCTGGCCCGCGGCGACTACCGGCTCCTCGTCACGCGCCATGTCGCCCGCCAGTTCAGCACGCGGCTGGTAGGCATCATCGACCTCCTGCTCTGGTACCGCGAGGCGCTGCCGGTACTCCAGCCGGAACACCGGCAGGAGTTCCAGACCCGTTTTCAGGCGACGGTCCGCGAGGCGCTCGATGAACGGATGGAGTTCGTCGAGACCGAAGGTTATTCCATGTCGGAAATGATGCTGGAACTGCGGGAAGTGGTCACCGCCTCGCTCATCGCCGAGAAGTTCATGGAGATCATGAACGAACTCTCCTTCGCCGCCGGCGATGCGCCGCTGGCGCACGATAAATGGCTCGATGCGATATGTTCGGTGTTCCTGCCGCCGGTCGGCGACGAACGGCGCAACAACACCATCGTCCGCGATCTGACCATCGCCGAGCGGTTGCTGGGCGAGGCGCTCATCGCCGTCGAGGCGGGCGACGCCGAGAAACTGCACCGGCAGCTATTCCTCGCCGGCGCGATAGGGCCGTTCCTGACCGAGGTCACCGCGCCGCTCCTGTCGCCCAAACTCGGACTCGAACTGGATGTTTTCTTCGAGATCATGGACTATCTCGACCATCTCTATCCCGATCTGGTCATCACCACCGAGTTGAAACGGGCCTTCCGCAAGACCCGGCTGATCTTCGACGACGAGATCGAACGGGTGAAGGTGACCGGCACGGTCACGATCTCTGACGACGATATCCAGCTGTTCATCGATAAGGTCAGCGGCCTGCGGGCCCGCGAAAATCCTTAGATCTACGGACCGACCGGTTCCGGCACCGGCGCCGCATCCCCCGAAAAGAGCGTTCCGTTATCTTCGCCGCACAGCGCGCCGAGCGCCGTTGCGGGATCATACCCTTCCGGCAGGTCCCACGCGTTGACCGCGGTATCGTTGCCGACATAGGCGGTGCAGAGCGCCGCCCCGCAGGAGGGAGCGGCCGCGACCATTGCGCCGGAGATGTCCAGACCGCTGGCGTTACCCGACAGCGAGACCCGCTTCAACACCACCGACGCGCCGCTGTAGACACCGAGGCCGTGGGCTATGGGCACGCCGGGGGCGAAGGAGCAATCGCCGGGCAGATCGAGGCAATCGCGCGGCAGGGTATCGGCGACCAGCGCCTCGGTGAGTTCGAGCATCGGCCGGGTGCAGGAACTTTTCCCGAAAGCCATGACCCCATACATGCGGTTACGCTCCAACTGTGCACGTTCCACCGATACGACCGCGCCGTATTGAACGGCAATGCCGATACCGTGTTCGCCGTCGGCCCCCTGTCCGGCGGTGTCCCGCACCGTGAGATCGGCCGCCGCGAAGCTCGTATCGCAACTCCCCTCCTCGTCGCCGTAAACAAGCACCCCGGCGGTCCGGTTGCCCTCGATGAGCACCCGTTCGAGCGCCACTTCGGCGTGGCGATAGATACCGATGCCGATACCGGCGCTTTGATCGATCGCCTGCGGTCCGGTGCCGCGCACCGTGAGGTCGGTCGCCGTCAGCCGCGCGGTGTAGTCGCCCTCCTCATACACCGAAACGAGAAGTCCGAAGGCGAGGCTGTTGTCGATGAGCGTCCGCTCCAGCGTGACATCGGTCTCATTGAGCAGTACGATCCCCTGCCCGTCGATGAGACCGAAGGGATCCGCGGCCGTATCCGCGACGGTGATATCCCGCCCCCTCACCGTGAGCGGCACCGTTGCCAACAGCGGGCCCATCAGCATCATACCGACATTCTCCGAGCGGAGGACCGCGACGCGCTCGAGTTCGGCCGTGATCCCATTGTCGAGATCGAGCCCGCGCGGCGGATAGATGTCGCCGGCCGCCGCCGCCTGCGTGTCGATTATCAGCACATCGGAAAGATCGGCCGTGCCGATCCGCTTCTCCTCTATCCCCATCGCCGCGATCCCGAAGGCGCGGTTGTCGGCCACGAGCGTCCGAGCGAGGCTCAGTTCGACCTGATCGATGGCGGCGATGCCGTAGCCCCACTTACCGGTGTTGGGAGACGATCTGGTGCCGCGCACCACCAGCAGGTCGGCCGACAACGCCGCTCCCGCGCCGCCGTCAACCCCCGATAGACTGATGCCGCCGTAGGTGCAGACATCTATCAGCGTTTCTCTCAGCGTTATCTGCGTCCCGTCATTGAATTCCATCCCCTTGCCGCGGTCGACCGTCGCGTCGGAGGTGACACCGCGCACCAGAAGCCGCGTCGCTTCGAGTTTCGTCCCCTCCCCCGCGCTCCGGATACCGACATGCAAAGTCCCTTCGATCGAAGAGTCCGCAAGCGACACCGCGGCCGTGCCGGTCAGGAAAAGAGCGCCCATGGCCTCCGGACCGCCGCCGGTGATATGAAGCCGGGTCGCCGTCACTCTTCCGTCGCCGCCGACCGCGACACCCCAGCCCGATGCATCGCGCACCGCGACGCCTCTGAGCGTGACCGCGCCCCCCTCGACCGTGATGCCGCCGAGCGTCGTTTCACCGGGGCAGGCGCCGATAAAGGTAAGTTTGCGGCCGTTCAGCGTCACCGGAGCAGTAAAATCGCCCGCCGCGATACGGATGACCGCGCCGTCGGGTGCGGCATCCAGCGCCGTTTGCAGATCCCCGCCCGCCGGGACATCGACGACGCTCACCCCGTCGGGCGGCTCGTAGTCCTCGCATAGCTTGACGCAATCGGCGCTCCCGACCACCGGCAGCGTCCCTGCCGGGCAATCGGCGGCGACCAGCGGCAGACAATAGTGATGTCCCGAATCCTCGGCGGCTTTCCACCCGTCGGGACAGACACCCCAGTCGACCGGGGCGGGAGGTGTCGGCACGGCGGGCGGCGTGAGGCCGAGATCGCAGGCAGGGGCGTCCGGCGTCAACGCATCATCGACGGAGGTGTCGACGGTCTCATCGTCATCGGTCAATGGACCGGCGTGTTCCGCGCAACCGGAAAATAAGATGATGACAAGAAAGAGTAACGGCACGGAATGATCGGCGTCAGCCTTTTTTGGCGGCGCGCGCCAGATCGCGGCCCAGTTCGAGAGAGGCGATATTCATCTCCTCGAACCCTTTCGGCGAATTCTCAAGCACCGCCTTTTTGATCGCCTCGGCGCTCACCAGCCCCGCCATCTCGGCGAAGGCGCCGACCGCGATGACATTGAGGGTCGTGGTGCGGTTGAACTTGGCCATCGCGTTCGAGGTCATCGGCAGACGGTATATCTTGTAGTCGGGCGAATCGGGCAGTTCAACGAAATCGCCGTCGATGATGACCGTACCGCCCTTTTTGATCGTCTTGATGAACTTGTTGGCCGCCTTCTGGGTGAGACTGACCAGATAATCGACATGTATCGCCTTGGGGTAGAGTATCTTACCGTCACTGATGATGACATCGGCCTTGGTCGCGCCGCCGCGCGCCTCGGGACCGTAGGACTGCGACTGGATGACGTTCTTGCCGTCATGGAGCGCCGCCGCCGTGCCGAGTATGACCGACGCCGTGATGACCCCCTGCCCGCCGCTGCCGGAGAAACGGACCTCGTATTTCATTTGTCGCCTCCCTTGAGAGATTCGATGAGCGCCTCATACCGGTCCACATACTCCGGGCGATCGACATCGTGGAGGATGCCGGTGACGAACTTGCCCTTGAGCTCTTCGGGGCTCATGGTCTGCGCCTTGGCCAGCGGCACCGCGTTGTCGCGCTGCCATTTCATCATATCGAGGTTGTTCTTGTATTTGGTCTTCTGCTTGCGGCCGTGGGTGGTCCAGCAGGCCTCGACCACATCGACCACCGAGAAGCCCTTGTGGGTGAGCGCTTTGTAGATGTAATCGTCGAGTTGCGGGACATGGTAGGAAGAGCCGCGCGCCACGAAGGTCGCTCCCGCCCCCTTGGCCAGATCGGCCACATTGAAATCGGGCTCGAGATTGCCGTGGGGGGCGGTGGCCGCCTTGTCGCCGTACGGGGTAGTGGGCGAGTACTGGCCGCCGGTCATGCCGTAGATGCCGTTGTTGAAGACGATGAGCGTGAGGTCGATGTTGCGGCGGCAGGCGTGGATGAAGTGATTGCCGCCGATGGCGAGCGCGTCGCCGTCGCCCGACACGACGATGACGTGGAATTTGGGCTGGGAGAGTTTGACGCCGGTGGCGAACGACAGGGCGCGGCCGTGGGCGGTGTGGAGCGTATTGAAATCGACGTAGCCCGGCAGGCGCGACGCACAGCCGATGCCGCTGACCATCACGATATCGTCCTTCCCCCAGCCGGTTTTGGCGATGGCGCGCAGCAGCGATTTCATCACGATGCCGTGACCGCAGCCGGGACACCAGATATGGGGAAGTTTTTCGTTGCGGAGCATGGTGCTATAATCGAACATGGCGCCCTCCTACTTCAGACAGCATTTTTTGATCGAATCGAGTATGAACTCGGGATCGAGCGGTTCCCCGTTGACGAGGTTGACCGGCACGATCGGGTGTTTCGACTCGTCGATCATCCGCTCGGCGACGGTGCGCAACTGGCCGAGGTTCATCTCGGGGACCACCACGAACTTCGACCTCTCGGCCGCCGCGCGGAACTCCTTTTTCGGGAAGGGCCACAGCGTGACGGGACGGAACAGGCCGGCGCGGACCCCCTGCGACCGAAGCACCGCGACCGCCTCTTCGGCGGCGCGCGCCGCGCTGCCGACCGCGAGGAAAAGTATCTCGGCGTCGTCGCACTGTATCTTCTCGACCTTATCGATCAGTTCGCGCTGGTGGTAGACCTTGTCGATGATGCGGGCGTTGGAACCCTGCACGATGCTCGGATCCATCGTCGGGAAGCCGGAGCCGTCATGGTTGAGCCCCGTGACATGGAACCGCCCTTTACCGAAATTCGGCAGGCAGGCGGGGTTCTTGCCGTCGGCGCGGTAGGGCAGGCGACAGACGCCGTCGCCGTCGGGCAGTTTGCGGTTGATGACCTCGAGTTCGCCGGGCGCCGGGATCCGGATCTTTTCGCGCATATGGCCGATGATCTCGTCGCCGAGGATGATGACCGGCGTCCGGAAGTATTCGGCGATATTGAAGGCGCGCACCGTTTCGGTGAACATCTCCTCGACCGAATTGGGGATGAGGGCGATCGCCGGATGGTCGCCGTGGGTCCCCCATTTGGCCTGCAGGAGGTCCGACTGGGCCGGCGAGGTCGGGAGTCCCGTAGACGGTCCGCCGCGCATGACATCGACGATGACGCAGGGGACCTCGGCGATGCAGGCGTACCCGATGAGTTCCTGCATCAGCGAGAAGCCGGGGCCGGAGGTCGCGGTCATCGCCTTGGAACCGGCGAGCGCCGCGCCGATCACCGCGCCGAGCGACGCGATCTCGTCCTCCATCTGGATGAATTTGCCGCCGCGCCGCGGCAGCATATCGGACATGTGTTCCGCCACCTCGGTCGAGGGGGTGATGGGATAGCCGCCGAAAAAGTCGCAGCCGGCGTAGAGCGCCCCCTCGGCGCAGGCGGTGTTCCCCTGCACGAATGTGTATTTTGCTTCGCTCATGACCTGCTCCTCACTTTTTATCTTTTTCTTTTTTGTCGATGTAGATGGCGAAATCGGGACAGCGCATCTCGCAGAACCCGCAGGCGATGCACTTATCCATCGCGCTGGCCGTCACGACCAGCCGCTTCTTGTCGAGCGACAACGCCTTGACCGGGCAGAATTCGATGCACACCGCACACCCCTTGCAGTACTCGGGGATGATGTGCAGGGTGCACTTGGCATTCTCGAAAAGTTCCTCCTTGACCTTCTTTTCCGTCATGAGCGGTATCTCCTTTCACCGGTTTATAGGTACGCGGCACCTCTGCCGTCGAGCGACATCATTACAATAAAATCGTACACTGTCAACTCAAACACGCCTTCGGACCCAAGTTCCTGAAAAGCAACCGACTTTATTGATGTAATCCTCTTTCCATAGAATGCCCCGGCCCCACCCGCCGCCTGCAGGTAAAGTATACGGTGCGCCGCGAGTAGATCGAGCGCCGCCTTGTCGAGCGGCCCTTTGCCGATGAGCGCAACAACGCCCAGATCGGCAAGAAGCGGCAGATACGCGGTCATCCGGCGGCTGGTCGTCGGCCCGACCGACCCGTGGCCATCGGCGAAACCGGGCGTCGGCCCGGCAAAGAAGATAATGCGCCCCGTCAGGTCGACGGGAAGCGGCTCACCGTTCTTTTTCAGTTCGGCCAGCCGTGCCAGGGACCGGTCTCGAAGCGTCAGGATATCGCCCTCAAGCGCCGTCAGCGTCCCGGCCGGAACACTCCGCAGTTTCGCGATATCGGTGCAGGCGATAGTATTCACAACGACACACTTCCGCGCCGGAAGCTGTGGCAGTTGAGGAGTACCGCCACCGGCAGCATGGAGATATGGGTCGGCGCTTTCCGCGCCCGGAGGGCGCTCACCGGCTTCACGCCGGGGAAACCGAGAATGCCGTAGCCGAGTTCGGGGAGCCGCGCCGTGATGAGTTCGCGCAGTTCCGGGTCGTCGTCGCTGTCGAAAAGAAGCGCTTCTTTGGCACGGAGCGCCACCGTGTCGAAACTGCCGCCGACCCCCACCCCGACGATGTACGGCGGGCATCCGGCACCGCCGGCGTCGCGCAGTACCGATAGGACGAGGTCGGCCACACCCGCGCGGCCCGCCGAAGGGGCCAGCATCGCAACGCGGGAAACATTCTCCGAGCCGCCGCCCTTCACCATGACGGTGAGTTCGAGGTCGGCGCCGTCTATCTCTTCTATATGGACAAGGGCCGGGGTATTGTCGCCGGTGTTCTTCCGCTCGAACGGGTCGGCGACCGTCGAGAGCCGCAGACCTCCCTCTTTGTAAGCGCGGCGCACCGCCTCGTCGATGAGCGGCTGGAGGGTACTCGCCCCCGAGAAGGAGACGAACTTCCCTTTCCTTATATAGATATGGACCATGCCGCAGTCCTGACAGAGCGGCCGCTGCTCTTCGCGGGCGATGCGGAGGTTCTCGTCGAGGATGCAGGCTAGTTCCCGTTCGACGCCGGTCAGGGCCGGGTCGCAGAAGGTGACGCCGCGCAGTGAGGGCGGGTCGGTATTGATCTCACGGAGCAACCGCTCGAGAGCCGAAACGATCGCCTCGCCGTCCACAATTCTCATGTCCGCAGTATTGACACCGACCGGCGCCAAAGTCAAGTCGGCGGAGTTTTTTCATTCCGGCTGGTAGGGGCGTCCCATCGGGACGCCCTCCTTGATAAATGATTAATGTTCAGAGCGTTCCGTCGGGCAAAATCTTGAATATTGAGGACTGGTTCCGCATGCGAAAAAGCTCACCATCCCACATTGAAGACGGGAAAATACGGAAGCATACCATTCCCGGCCTTATTGATAAGACCGATTTGCACTCCATATAGTTCATCGGCCTGATTGTATATCCCGATCTGAACCCCTCGCATGATCACGGCGCGATTGTAAATGCCGATCTGCGCACCAAACATCTCCTTCTTACAGACATTCCCCGGCCCGATCTCAAGGCCATAATGAGTTGTTGAGGCAGAGAATATCGCCGAGATCTGTATGGCGATCGATTTCTCGAGATCTGTTGTGAAGTTCACTAACCCAATTTGAAAAAGACCGATGAAGGAAGCCCCCGCAGGGTCTCTCTTTGAGTGTCCGGCAAGATTGGCAACACCCACTTGACCCAATCCTATAAAGGACCTCTCTGCGCCTGTGATCAGACCTACTTGAAGAAGGCCGCGCATGTTTTCGGCGTCAGCTATAAGACCGATTTGTAATAATCCCCAAAATCGATCATAGGTGTAGGACAATATGCTCACCTGCAC
>ERZ1645192.827-NODE-827-length-25895-cov-5.675000_pt1 | contig 25895 bp, 25 predicted proteins | sample MGYA00575354_ERZ1645192 | MGnify/ENA primary metagenome ERZ1645192 (study PRJEB40844, sample SAMN11349763) | freshwater sediment metagenome | isolation source: river sediment | host: Sediment | place: India: Faizupur Khadar , New Delhi | collected 2017-02-21 ... | reverse complement strand
TTTTTAATTGACAGCTTTTTCGTTTATCGTCCATAAGCATTACAAAAAAAGAGTAATTTTGCTTTCAACTAAACCTTGCAAAATCACCTACACATGAAAACAAAAAAAGAGATAGTTAACAATTGGTTGCCAAGATATACCGGTTTAAAATTAGAGGAATTCGGGCAGTATATCATACTTACTAATTTCAAAAATTACATCACAAATTTCGCCAATCTCATGGATACAAGCATCAATGGATTAGAACATCAGATGCCGAATGCCACGAAAGATGATATTACTATCATTAACATTTCCATGGGTAGTCCGATGGCAGCCACTATTATGGATTTACTTTCTGCCATTATGCCGAAAGCAGTACTTTTTTTAGGTAAAACCGGCAGTTTAAAACCATACATCGGTTTAGGGGAATTACTACTACCCATTGCAGCGATACGAGGGGAAGGTACGTCAAACGATTATTTCCCCATGGAAGTGCCTGCATTGCCGGCTTTTAACTTACAAAAAGCCATTTCATCAACGATAAGGGATTATGGAAGAGAATATTGGACAGGAACCGTTTATACTACCAATCGCAGGGTCTGGGAGCACGACGAAAAATTCAAAGCCTATCTAAGCCGTACACGCACTACGGCTGTTGACATGGAAACAGCTACCCTATTTTCGGTAGGTTTTTACAACCGTATTCCTACAGGTGCTTTACTGTTGGTATCAGACCAACCCTTACTTGCCGACGGTATAAAAACAGCAGAAAGCGATAAATTAGTTACAGATCAATATGCCATTGAACATCTTAAAATCGGCATTGATTCGCTGAAACAACTTATAAATAAAGGATTAACAGTAAAACATTTGCGTTTCGACTACTATGAATAAATATATATGTAGAGAAACTAAACTGTTTTAGCTTTGTTCTTTATTTTTCGTTTTATAAAATAAATTTTGATTTTAATTGTTTTAAACATACGAATAAAAAATAAATCCAATTGGAAGCTGCTATTATAGTTGATAATCTTACCAAAAAATTCGGAGAATTTACTTCCGTTGATGCTATTTCTTTTACTGTTAACAAAGGTGAAATCTTTGGTTTATTGGGGGCTAACGGTGCGGGGAAAACAACTACCATTCGTATGTTGTGCGGCTTGCTAATTCCTACTTCCGGTAGGATGAATGTGGCTGGTTATGATGTGTTTACTCATGGGAAAGAAATTCGCAAACATATAGGTTATATGAGCCAAAAATTTTCTCTATATGATGATTTAACCGTTATAGAAAATTTGGAGTTATTCGGAACTATCTATAAAATAAAACGTGATATCCTAAAGAAAAGAATATTACACATCATAGCACGATTACAAATGAGAGATTTTGCCGGCAGTAAAGTTTTATCCTTACCCTTGGGACAAAAACAAAAATTAGCTTTTGCTACCGCTTTAATTCACAATCCTGAAATTGTATTTTTAGATGAACCTACCAGCGGTGTAGATCCTTTAGTCAGAAGAGAATTCTGGAATATGATTTATGAAAGTGCCTCTCAGGGAGTTACTATTGTCGTTACTACTCATTATATGGATGAAGCGGAATATTGTAACCGCTTATGTTTTATGTCGAACGGAAGAATAGAAATCATGGGGAATCCCAATGATTTAAAAGAAAATTATCAAGTAAGTTCTATGAATGATGTTTTTCATAAAATTATAAATCGATAACAATAACAATGAAATCATTTAGAGCTATTTTGATTAAAGAATTCAGGCATATTTTTAGGGATATGCGTACTTTAATCTTGATTTTTACCATGCCAATTGTATTGGTTATTTTGTTTGGTCATACCATTAAAAATGAAATTTCCACTACTGAAATAGCCGTTTTGGATTATGCAAACGATACCTATTCAAGATTATTAATTGAAAAGATGACGGCTTCTACCTATTTTAAAATCACAAAAAACCTAAATTCTGAAGATGAAATAGAACAAACATTTCAAAAAGGACTCATTAATATGGCTGTTATCATTCCGAGTAGTTTCGAGGAAGACATTATGCAAAAAAAAGAAGCTAACATACAATTAATAATAGATGCTTCCAATATCAATATAGCTACCACCTTAGAGAGTTATGGAAAACAAATCATTGGTGATTTCCAAAAAGAACTTAATCAAAGTCTTCCTGATTTACAAGCCTTCGACATTAATACAAAAATGCAATACAATCCATCGCTTGAAAGTGCGTATATGTTTATCCCCGGAAACATAGCTTTAATCATGATTATTGTAACTGCATTAATGACATCCATCACATTATCAAGAGAAAAAGAAACAGGCAGTTGGCGAATGTTAGCCATTACACCGGTACGTCAACTTACTATGGTAACGGCTAAAATTATTCCTTACATGCTTATTTCGTTGATATGTACTTTTATTGTTATTGTATTAGGAATTTTTATGTTTAATATGCCTATGAACGGCAGCATTTTCCTTTTGGCGCTAGTGTGTGTTCTTTTTATGTTAACAGCTTGTGCACTAGGTATTTTAATATCCGTATACACTAAAACACAACAAGTGGCAATGATATTGTGTATGCTAGGTTTATTTTTACCCGCTTTGTTGCTTTCAGGTTTTATTTTTCCAATTGAAAACATGCCCTATATTATACAATTAATTTCCCATATTATTCCCACCAAATGGTTTATTATTGCTCTGAAAGACATTATGATTAAAGGAGCCGGTTTGCTCACCGTTTGGTTACATGTTACTATTTTATCAGGCATGACCCTGACTTTGATAGCTCTTAGTCTTAAAAAGTTAATGTCAAAAAACGTATCCTAATCCAAACAACTTACTATTTTTATAAGTCACCTATAATTTATTTTTTCTCAAACAAGAATGAAAAACTTTGAGGATTATCTTAAAAAAAATAGTACTTTTGCAAACTATAATTACTAAAACATAACTTAACAAAGAATGAATATATTAAGAGAAAATATTGAACATTTAAATGATATCATCACGATAGAAATTGATGAAACAGATTATCACGAGCAGGTAGAAAAATCATTAAAAGATTTAAAACGCAAAGCTAATATTCCCGGATTTAGACCGGGGCATGTTCCTATGGGAATGATAAATAAAATGTATAAGAAATCTATCGTTGCTGATGAAATATCAAAAATGATAAATGATAATTTACTCAACTATATCAAAGATAATAATATTAATATTTTATTTGAACCTCTTGCATTACCCGATAAAACAAAAGGTGATTTTGAAAAAGAAGAAGAAAATTTCAGTTTCTCATTCGAAATAGGTATACATCCTGATTTTGAAGTCAGTTATGAAAAAATAAAAAAAACAAACTATTTAAAAATTAATGCATCCGAAAAAGAAATAGAGGAGGAAATAAAAAAACTACAACACAAAATGGGCAAGTTCTCCTCTACCGAAGAAGTCGTTGCCGAAGATATGCTATTGGTAACCGTGCTTGCTGAAGGCGATAATGAAAAAGAATTTACTGCTTCCTTGTTGTTAAGTTATATCAAAGATAAAAAACAAAAAGAATTTATCGGCAAAAAAAATCACGATGTTTTACAAATCAACACTACTGAAATATTTAAAAGCGATTACGAACGTTCAACCTTTCTTAAAACAAAAGTTGATGATTTAGTTAATGCTCCGGTAAATATAAGCATTAGAATTGATGCCATTCATCATATCGAACCCGCAGAACTCAATGCAGAATTCTTCGATAAAGCATTTCCTGACAGTGATGTAAAAGATATAAAATCTTTAAAAGAAAGCATAAAAAAACAAATAGAGTTATCTTACGAAAGAGACGAAAAAATGCTGTATCGCAATAAAATAATGAATCAATTGATAGAGCATACAACATTTGAACTTCCCGATAATTTTATTAAACGATTTTTAGTTGTCAATAAAAGTGAGGAGTATACCAAAGAAAACATTGACGAAAAATATATTGATATTAAAAAATCAATAAGCTATCAATTAATTGAAGATAAAATATCGAAAGACGAAGCTATTAATGTTGACAATGATGAAATCCGTCAATACATTAAAGATTATATCCGAAGCAGTTATTTTGGTGTAAATAATCAGGTTAAACTTCCTGAAGAACAAGAAAATCAAATAAATAGTTTCGCTAATGAGATGATGAAAAAAACGGAGAATCTTAAAAATGCCTATGAAAACATCTTCTCTGAAAAAATTATTGCAGCACTTATCCAAAAAGTAAATCCAAAAATTGAAAATGTCAGTTTTGATGAATTTTTGGCATCTGCGGGTGATAAAAAGAAAGTAGCTAAACCAAAAAAAGAAAAAAGTCAATCCGTTAAAAAATAAACCACTAATACATTATAATTATGAATGATGAATTTAGAAAATATGCAGTAAAACATGCAGGTGTCAATAGCATGACACTTCACCGTTATACATCGGTATTGAATGAATATATTACTCCCAATATTATAGAGGAAAGGCAGTTAAATGCTGTTTCGATGGATGTTTTCTCCCGTTTGATGATGGATAGAATTATTTTTATGGGCGTGCCTATTTTTGAAGACGTTGCCAATATTATTCAAGCTCAATTATTATTTTTAGAATCTGTTGATTCTAAAAAAGACATACAGATTTACATCAACTCACCCGGAGGTTCGGTTTATGCAGGACTTGGAATTTATGATACAATTCAGTATATTGAGGCTGAAGTAGCTACTATTTGCACCGGAATGGCTGCTTCCATGAGTGCCGTTTTATTATGTGCAGGAGCTCCCAAAAAACGTTCAGCGTTAAAGCATTCACGGGTAATGATTCATCAACCCATGGGTGGTGCCTCCGGACAAGCTTCGGATATTGAAATTGAAGCAAGAGAAATTCAAAAAGTAAAAAAAGAATTGTACGAAATCATTGCCCTTCATAGTGGTCAAACCTATGAAAAAGTATGGGCTGACTCTGACCGCGACCACTGGATGTCTGCAGAAGAAGCTAAAGCATACGGTATGATTGATGAAATATTACAAAGAGTGTAATCATTAGCTTTTTATTATGGCTAAAAAAAACAGTAAAACGTGCTCCTTTTGTGGCAATCCCGCAAATGATGATATATTACTTTTAGATGGATTAAATGCGGTTATTTGTGAAAATTGCATTCAAACTGCGAATGAAATCATACGCAAAATAAAAAGCAGTAATAAATCTTCTACCACTACCACTTTCACTTTTGACAAAAAACCGGCTGACATAAAAGCTTTTTTAGACCAATATATTATCGGACAAGAAGAAGCGAAGAAAGTAATTTCTGTTGCAGTCTATAATCATTATAAACGTATTCGTTATTATCAAGACCGACAGGAAGAAGATGTTGAAATCGATAAATCAAACATCATTCTCGTAGGAGAAACCGGTACCGGAAAAACCTTGTTGGCAAGTACTATTGCCAAATTATTGGATGTGCCTTTTTGCATTGCCGATGCCACCGTCTTTACACAAGCCGGATATGTAGGCGAAGATGTGGAAAGTATTTTAAGTCGCTTATTACAAGCTGCAAATTACAATGTAAACAAAGCAGAAAAAGGCATTGTTTTTATTGACGAAATCGATAAAATTGCACGTAAATCCGACAATCCCTCTATTACCAGGGATGTTTCTGGTGAAGGCGTTCAACAAGCCTTACTCAAACTTTTAGAAGGCAGTATAGTGAATGTTCCCCCTGAAGGAGGCAGAAAACACCCTGAACAACAGTTTATTCAAGTTAATACTAAAAATATATTATTTATTGCCGGCGGTGCTTTTGACGGTATAGAGAAAAAGATTGCAAGTCGCTTGAATACAAAAGTTATAGGCTATAAAAAGAAGGGTGAAAAGGTTAATGACAATGAAATGTTAAAGCATATAACCTCTCAAGATATACGTTCCTATGGACTTATTCCTGAAATTTGTGGTCGGTTTCCCGTTATTACCCATATGAGCCCATTGGATAAAACGGCATTAAAACGAATTTTGTTGGAGCCTAAAAATGCATTGGTAAAACAATACACAAAATTACTTGAAATTGATAATATTAACCTTCATTTTGATGATGATGCCATTTTATATATAGTAGAAAAATCGGTAGATTTAAAATTAGGTGCCAGAGGATTACGTACTATCATTGAGAAAATCATGAACGATGCCATGTTTGATTTTCCTACTTCCAATCAAAAAAAATTACATATTACTAAAAAATATGTTGAAAACAAATTATCTATCATTCTATAATTATAATCAATTATAAATAAATTCAATAAGCTAATATTAAATTATCTTTTCAAAAAATGGAATTAAAAAAAATTTTAACAATCTCAGGTAAAAACGGATTATTTCAAATTGTAGTACAGGGCAAAGATCGTATAATAGTTGAATCTCTCAATGATAAATCGCGTTTTCCTGTTTTTCCGTCTCATAAAGTTAGTTCCTTAGAAGAAATCTGTATATTTACCGAAACAGAAGAAATCCCATTAAAAGAAGTTTTAAAAAATATATTTATAATTGAAAATGGTAATAAATGTATTGATCCTAAGTCAGAAAACAATGCATTAAAATTATATATGGAAAAAATTCTTCCTAGCTATGATAAAAACAGAGTGTATGTATCTGACATGAAAAAACTTTTTACATGGTACAATACCTTGCATGAAAATCATATGCTTTCTTTTGAAGAAGAAGTTAACAAAGAATCACAATCTGCCGAAAAAGAATAAATTTATCGTATTCGTATAATGGAAGAAACACTTATATGTTCCCGACAAGAAGAACTTGTAAGTATTGCTCAACAATTAATCAAAAAATATCCTGATAATCGTATTTTTGCATTAGACGGAGCAATGGGTGCAGGCAAAACCACTTTTATGAAATATCTTTGCTTGTATTTACAATGTACTGATGAAGTAAGCAGCCCGACATTTTCATTGGTAAATGAATACGACGCTCCTAGCCTCGGAGTTATCTATCACTTTGATTTTTATCGCATAAAGCATATAAATGAAGCCATAGATATGGGTTTTACGGAATATTTGGATACAGGGAAGTACTGTTTTATAGAATGGCCTGAAAAAGTCGCATTATTGCTTCCTGCCAATACTATTTATGTTAAGATAAACGTAGATTATTCTCTGCCTGATAAAAAAAGAATATTTGTTTTTTAATAATTATATTTGTTTTTCCAAAGCTTTTGCAAACGAAGACGTATTTCCTTTTCCCTTGCATTATCTCCGGGTTCATATACTACTTTTCCACGTAATGTATCGGGCATAAATTCATGAGCTACAAAATTTCCCGGAAAATCATGAGCGTATTGATATCCTAAACCATAATCTAAATCTTTCATAAGTTTAGTGGGTGCATTGCGTATCGAAAGGGGAACGGATAAATCCTTCGTTTTTTCAACTAATGCCAATGCTTTATCTATAGCCAGATAGGAAGCGTTACTTTTAGGAGAACAAGCTAAATAAATTGCTGTTTGCGATAATATGATTCGAGATTCGGGCATACCAATCATCGTTACAGCTTGAAAACAATTTGTAGCTAATAACAAAGCATTCGGATTGGCATTCCCAATATCCTCTGAAGCCAGAATGACCATTCTTCTTGCAATAAATTTTGGATCTTCTCCCGCTGCTATCATACGTGCCATCCAATACACAGCAGCATTGGGATCGCTGCCTCGTAAGGATTTAATAAAAGCAGAAACAATATCATAGTGCATTTCCCCTGATTTATCATAGGTTTGTAAATTTTGTTGAACCACTTGTATGACTTTATCATTTGTAATAACTATATCAGTCTTATTTGTCAACAAAGAATAAACAGTTAACTCAAAAGCATTGAGTAATTTACGCACATCTCCGCCGGAAATATACATCAAAGCATCTGTTGATTCAATCGTTATTTTTCGTTCAACTCTTAGCTGCATAATTTCTTGTGCATGCAGCAATATATCCTGCAAATGTGATTTATCCAGCGGTTTTAATACATAGACCTGACATCGGGATAACAAAGGAGTAATGACTTCAAAAGAAGGATTTTCAGTAGTAGCTCCAATCAAAATGACAATCCCCTGCTCTACTGCTCCAAGCAAAGAATCTTGTTGGGATTTGCTGAAACGATGTATTTCATCGATAAATAAAATTGAAGCCTCATCACTATTTTTTGCACTATCAATAACATCACGTATATCACGCACACCCGAATTAATGGCGCTGAGTTTATAAAAATTACATTTTAATTGATTGGCAATTAAATAAGCTAATGTCGTTTTTCCTACTCCGGGAGGTCCCCATAATATCATGGATGGAATATTCCCGGCATCCATCGCCTTACGAAGAATAGCATCTTTAGCAACCAAATGCTCCTGACCATAATAATCATCCAATGTCCTTGGTCGCATTTCTTCTGCTAAAGGTATCGATTTCATGTTATATAGGTTAAAAAAAAGCTATTATCAATCTTATTATCATAGATAGTTAATAGCCTTAACTGAAAAAATACTATTTACATTCGCTACATATAATATTCTTAGCTCCAAGATTTTCCCTTACCAAATAGGAATAAGATTTTATCTCATTGCAAAAACGGGCTCTGTTCTTTTGTGATGCTAAGCGACAAGCAATTTCAAATTTCTTTGATGTATACGTTCTTTCGTCTATACTATACAAATTTAAATAGGTAAAAATAAAATCTTCGCTAATTCCCGGATCATTAATGTAAGGATCCATCGTTGTACGAGCAAAACCATAATCACCATATTCAATAAATGTTGAAGCTACTTCGTAAGCTTTTTGCCATGTTGTAATGGTAGGTAATGCTATTTCTTTAATTTTTGAGTAAATAGTAGCCATTAAAGCTTCATCGGGAGTTTCACTTTCATTAATAAAATCCAATACTTTATATTGGTACGTCATATTTAACGCATCTACTTTGGCAGGATAGGTTTTCCCTATGGATGTATTATAAAATTTATCTATTTTTACTTGCATAGGTATCACTTGTGAAGTTGATTTGATTTCCATATCTAAAACAGAGCAGCAAAGAGCATTAAATTCAACAATTTGGTTCTTATTATCAAATTTTACTAAATCAATCACCGCTTTCATGTTTTCAGAGGATAATCCACCATCGTAAAACGACAACATATAATATTTATTCGTCAGAAATGGCAACATAGACAAGGTATTCGGAATTTTCATGCTATCAATTAAGTCTTTGGTATACATACCTTCTTCTACTCTTTTAATTATAAATTTTTGAATAGCAAAAGCCAAAGGTAAATCACCTTTTGCTAAGGTTTTATTAAATTTATTTACCACAAATCCTTGTTCATATTTTTCAGTAATATCATAAGTGGCATACATGCTGATGTGAGCCCGACGATGATTCTTCAATATTGGTTCTAAAGTTTTTGCTAATTTAGCATTTCTTAGTTTTGCTTTTAAATCATTCCTTGATAAACTTGCTAAATCAGAATATTCCTTGTTGTTCTTTAAATCCGCAATTAATAAATCATAACCATCTTCTAATTTGATAGTATGAACAATATTTTCAACTTGCATTTTTCGTAGAGCAGCTATGATACTTTCGGAACGTTTTTTTTGTAAAGTTTCATTCGATTGATCTGAACCTTCAAATGAAGTAGAAGCTGTAATTTCCAAGCTATCAATAATAAACCTTGGTTCTTTCAAAGCATCAATAAAAGGTTGAATATCCTGAGCATTATATTCTGATTTATTTAATTCAAAGGGTACATTAAATTCCAATTGTGTTTTTTCAGGTTGCGGAATATAATTGATGGAGGTTTGTATGCCTGTTAAATCAGGGATTAAACTTGTTTTCCCTGAATAATTGGATGTAGGTTGTTTAATGTTGGTCTTCACTAAGGTACGACAAACAACTTTGTTTTTTATTAAAATTAAATTAATATCATAAGGAGCGGAAACTTCATTAGGTATACTTACAAGATAGGTTCTTATTCCTTTATCTTTCTTATCTGTTATTTCGTTTTTCTTCACTAATTTCTTAAAGGGAATGTATTTTAACATCACACCTCTGTTTGGGAAATTTAAGTCAATATCATTTTGTGAATTGCATACATATTGAGAATGTTGAACAATATCTATGGCTATGGCATCTTTTTTCTTCCCTATTAATCGTTTCAATTCTTTTACGTTAGGGTGAACAAAATATATATCAGAACCTTTAACCACAATACATTTATGCAATTCTTCAATATTTTTCACTTCACATTTACGACATATTTTATCATTGTAAGGTTTTAATCCGTATGTTTTTCGTGTATACGTCGTATTTTTAAAGGTAATATCATCCTTATTAAATGACAAATCATTACCAAAAACTAAAGATGCATACACATATTTATAATACGCATCCACACTTATACCAACACCTATATAGGTAAATTTATTATCCAAAGGTATAGCCGTAGTTTTGGGATTTTTTAATATATAATTTGCAATTTCAGTGGCTACTTCCAAATATGAATAGTCGCTCTTAGCATTATCTTTTGTTGCTTTAACCCTGGCTATAAGCTCACTGACACGTTTTGTCCCTCCTGCTCTAACAGACCTTAATTCGGTTGTTTTCAAATAGCTGACAATATTATCGTATGTCCTTTCTTCTTTTTTTGCCATAAAATCCGACTGGTACTTAGCTGCTGTATCCAAAATTATCTTTTCTATCAATGGCTCTGCAAAACTACAATTTTTGCGTGCATAATTAATAACATCAATCACGCACTCATTCATTATTTGCCGATTATAATCTATTGGATTAAAATTTTTAAGATACTTAGGATTAGCTTCTCCTACACTTTCAAAAGTAATGTCACAAATAGTTGCTTGTTGAGCTTGAACATTTAGACTGATTAATAAACAAAATAGTATACAAATTCTTAATAAATAAGTAAAAATATGTTTCATCCTTTTATGTTTTAATTTTTAACGTTTTTAATATAACAATTATATGTGTAAAATTTATGATATGCAAATATAATATTTTTTTTATTGACTTGCCTTTTAATCATGATAAAAAAAAATTATACATTGAATCGAATATGTAAAATATCACCATCTTTAATAATATAATTTTTCCCTTCAACGGATAATTTGCCTGCATTTTTACAATTAACTTCTGATCCATAAGCTATTAAATCATTGTATGCAATGACTTCTGCACGAATAAAACCTCTTTCAAGATCACTATGAATAACTCCGGCAGCCTGAGGAGCCAACATGCCCTCGGTAATAGTCCATGCACGGTTTTCTTTACCGCCAACGGTAAAAAAAGAAATAAGATTCAATGATTTGTAAGCTGATTGCAACAATTTATTAACTCCCGGTTCTTGTAAGCCGACATCTTCTAAGAAAAGTAACTGATCTGCATCGTCTAATTCAGAAATTTCAGCTTCCAATTTTCCCCCAATAATTAATATTTCAGTATTTGTGTTTTTAAGAAAATCTTTTACTGCATTTGAATATGCATTCCCAGTCAACACTGATTTTTCGTCTACATTGCATACATAAATAACGGGTTTAGCAGTTAAAAGCATCATATCTTCTACCACTTTCTTTTCATTTTCATTGGTAACTAATGTTCTGATATTTTGAAAATTTTCAAGGTGATTTTTATATTTTTCCAGTATTTCAATATGCTGACGTGCTTCCTTATCTCCAACTCTGGCTGCTTTGTCTAATTTTTGAATTTTTCGTTCTATCTGTTCTAAATCTTTAATTTGAAGTTCTAAATCAACAGTTTCTATATCTCTTACCGGATTAATAGTTTCGTCAATATGAGGTAAATTTGCATCATCGAAACAACGTAAAACATGTATAAGCGCATCGCATAAACGTATATCAGCCAGAAAAGCATTTCCAATCCCCTCTCCCATACTAGAGCCTTTTGCCAAACCCGGGATGTCAACAATTTCAACGGTAGCATAAATTAGTTCATCAGCTTTTATTAACTGATGTATTTTAGTTAATCGTTGATCCGGAACTGTACAAATACCTATATTTGATTTTCCTGTACTGAAAGCAAAATTGGTAATCTGTGCTTTTGTTTTTGACATACAATTGAACAAAGTAGTTTTACCTGAGTTGGTAATTCCAATAATGCCACATTTTAAACCCATAAAAAATATGTTATTAAATTCCTAAGTTAATATCTATTACTGATTGAATTTCAGGAACATGTTGTTTTAAAGTAGCTTCAACGCCATCTTTTAACGTCATTCTGCTATATGGACAAGAACCGCAAGCCCCTTGCAATTCTACCTTTACAATATTATCTGGCGTTAATTCTACAAAACGTATATCTCCTCCATCTGCTTGTAAATGAGGTCTTATTTGATTGATTACGTAGATTACTTTTTCTTCTAATGTCATTTCCATTATTATGATATATTTATAATATTAATAGGATGCAAAAGTAATAAAAAATAGGAAATGAAAAAGACAATGGTGTTGTATTTTTAGGAACTTTAATCTAAACGTTGAATATCAGCGCCAATACTTTGCAATCTTACATCAATATTCTGATAACCACGGTCTATTTGATCAATATTGTGGATAATACTTGTACCTTTAGCCGATAGAGCTGCAATCAGTTGGGCTACACCGGCACGAATATCGGGAGAAGTCATAGTAGTGCCACGTAATGGAAATTGATGATCTAAGCCAATAACCGTAGCTCTATGAGGGTCGCAAAGGATAATTTGAGCACCCATATCTATTAGTTTATCAACAAAAAACAAACGACTTTCAAACATTTTTTGATGAATCAACACACTACCTTTTGCTTGAATTGCAGTTACCAATGCAATACTTATAAGGTCGGGTGTAAAACCCGGCCAGGGAGCATCTGCAATAGTCATAATGGAACCATCCATAAATGTTTCAACTTCATAATGTTCTTGTGCAGGAATATACAAATCATCTCCTTTTCTTTCCATTTTTATTCCTAAACGTTGAAAAACTTTTGGTATGATTCCCAAATGCTCATAACCAACATTTTTAATATTTATTTCAGAAGAAGTAAGCGCTGCCATCCCGATAAAACTACCTATTTCAATCATATCAGGTAATAAGCGATGAGTACATCCGTGTAAAGAATCGACACCTTCAATGATTAACAAATTGGATCCCACACCTGAAATTTTGGCTCCCATATTATTTAACATCGTACATAATTGGTATAAATATGGTTCGCAAGCCGCATTAAAAATGCTTGTCTTCCCTTCTGCCAATACTGCCGCCATGATAATATTAGCTGTTGCAGTAACAGAAGCTTCTTCCAGATGCATATAACAGCCTTTCAGCTGATTTGTTTTTAATTTATACAAAAGTTTTTCTTCTAATATATCTAATTCAGCTCCCAAACGTAACAAACCATCGAAGTGAATATCTAATTTTCTTCGTCCTATTTTATCTCCTCCCGGACGTGGTGCAATGCCTCTTTTAAATCTGCCTAAAAGGGGACCTAAAATCATTATTGACCCGCGTAAACGATTGGCTTGATTAATAAATGTGTTTGTTTCCATATATTCAAAATCAACATTCTGAGCTTCGAAACAATAGGTATCAGGTGACTTTTGTTCCACTTTTACTCCCATCCCTATTAATAGTTCTATCAATCTATTTATGTCAAGAATATTAGGAATATTAGAAATAGTAACTTTATCCTTAGTAAGTAATACAGCACAAATAACTTGCAAGGCTTCATTTTTAGCGCCTTGAGGGATTAATTCTCCTTTAAGCTGTTTTCCTCCTCGAATTTCAAATCTAGCCATAATATTGTTTTTAGTTTATTGTTATTTTGGAATTGTCGTTATTTTGAGAATGTTTTTTGTTTGTGGTGTTACCTTGTATCGATTATCACTGCGAAAACCTATTATCCATAATATATCTCCATTGCCGTTACATACTATGTCTATTGTCTCTTTTTCAAATATTGAAATTTTATTGTCTGTAAAAAAATCACTTAGCTTCTTTTTTCCTTTCATACCGAAGGGATAAAAGAAATCCCCTTGCTCCCATTTGCGAATTATCAAAGGGTATTTTATTTTATCTGCATCAAAATAAGCAATATCCAAACTTTTTTCAAAACAAAAATCTTGACTATAAGACATTAAATGTAAACAAAGGTTAGAATGTTCTAAACTATCATTTACAAATGTATTTTCAATGTATTGATATTGATTTCTTTCATTATTGAGATTAGGTCTTATCAATAATTTATCTCTATCTTTTAAGATACGGTGTGTTTCTGAAATAAAAAGTTTACCGGAGGTATTGTTTATTGATAACAAAATACTATCTGTTTGAGAAGCATTAAATCCAAAAGGATAGATGCATTCAAATAAATATACATTTGGATTTGATAATTTTTTTAATTTTTCTATATCAATCGAATGTATTCTATCATCACTTTTCATTATTTGTTGTTTAATATTTTCAATATGAAGGCTGTAAATAGTTTCTTGATGGCTTAAAATATGTATAGTTTCGGATAAAGCTTCATCAAAATTATCCTGTAATTTTCTGAATGCCGGAATGATATGATGTCTAATATAATTTCTTGTATAATAGTCGCTTTTATTCGATTCGTCTTCACGGTATTGAATATGATTGGTTTCTGCATACTCCTGTATCTCTTGTCTGGAAAATGGCAATAAAGGCCTTACAATATTCCCGTTTTTTGCTTTAATGCCACTTAAGCCTTTTATTCCTGTTTTACGAAGCATATTTACAAAGAAAGTTTCCAATACATCATCGCGATGATGAGCGGTCGCAATGTATGTAAAATCGTTTTGTCGAGCAATTTCTTGGAACCAAGTATATCTCAACTCTCTTGCAGCCATTTGAATGGAAATACCTTGCTTACGGGCATAAATTTTAGTATCAAACCGAACAGAAAAAAACGCTATATTGGCTTTTTCAGCTGTTTTTTTAACAAATATTTCATCAGCATCAGCTTCTTTATCTCTTAATTGAAAATTACAATGTGCTATACCTATTTGAAATGAATATTGCTGAAACAAATGCAACATAACCATAGAATCTATGCCGCCGCTTAACGTTAGTAAAACTTTATCTGCTGAAGTTAGTAAAGTTTCGTTATATGTTAAAAATCGGTTTTTCATGTAGACATAGAATAAAACGTCAATAGTAAGAATTATAATAATTTACTGCACATTAATGTTTAATAATTAATAATTGATTTATTATCAACTAATGCAAAAGTATAACAAATTCCAATATGTGTAAGAATTATTATTAAGAAAATAAACCAAAGGCTGACAAAAAATACTATTGCTTGCAATTCTTAGTAGTACCCCAAAAACTAAGCTTTGGGATAATATTCTTCAAATGTTTGATCGGTATAGAAAAAAACTATTTTTTCTATCTTTCTTTTGTTTATGGAAGATAGAGTTTCGTTTCCCGATAATTGAGATGTACTTGTTCTAATAGTAGCTTCATCAGCATGCGATATTCCGGTATCTGACTTTGTATCTTCACTAATATTTAAATCTCCTTGAGATATCATATTTTTATTACTTAATTGATTTTCTTGTTCTTCTGTATAATTTTCAAAACTATCCGGAAACATAATTTCTGTATCCATTTTTTTGTTTTTCAATTCATTCGCACTTTCTATCTTTGTGTTATTTGTTTTAGCGGGTTTATACATATTTCCTTCTCCTTTTAATAACCACATTGGATTTATGTCGGGAAAAGCCAATAGGGTGTTGGATGCTATTATTTGACTAAAGTTATTCCGGCCTTTCATTAGATGAGTTACATTTGGTCTTCCTACACCAATTAAATCTGCAAAAGATGATTGGCTTAAATTTTTTTCTTCCAATAGTTTCTTTATTCTTTCTTTCATCTTTTATTTTGATATTTACATTTACAAATATAAATTTACTTTGTTTGCAAAAGTAATAAAAAAATAAAAACGGAAAATCAATTTTAACAATTTATATTATTTTATATGTAAATTTACATGTATTATTTAAAGTAATTCTTTATTTATAATACATATAATATTGTTATATATAATACTATAACTTATTTAATAACAAATATTATAAAATGTTATAATTTACATATATTTATTATAGTATTACTTTATTAGACTAGTTTATTAAGTTGTAATATAATATAATATAAATATATTATTTCATTTATTAAGATTCTTTTGGTAACTATATGTGATTTTATTGTGAATTTACTATTTACATTTTAGAATTTACATATTATTTACATAAATTTACGTTAATTTACGTATATTTTTATGTGAATTTTTAGGTGAATTTACGTAAAATCGCATGTAAAATATAGTATAAATAAATTGATACAATCTAATTTTAATGTATTTTTGCAGAATTAAAAAATTATTAACTATGGTATTAATTGCAGACAGTGGATCGACCTCTACAAATTGGCGACTTCTATCCCCTACTCATCAATCAAGTATTTGTAATATAAACACAATCGGCTTAAATCCTTTCCATGTATCAGAACAAGAAATAATAGATGTTATACAAAATCAAGTAAAACAACAGATTCTTCAAAAGATTTCTTTGGATGAAATTAAGGAAATATATTTTTATGGGTCAGGTTGCTCAACATTGAATAAACAAGAACTTATTAAAAAATGTATATCTTTGATATTTCAAAATGCAGAGGTTATTGTAGACCATGATACGATGGCATCAGCTATAGCCGGCTGTGGCGACGATATCGGCATTGCTTGTATTCTTGGAACAGGCTCTAATTCTTGCGTTTATGATGGAAAAAACATTGTAAAAACATTACCTTCTTTAGGATATATGTTAGGTGATGAAGGCAGTGGAACTCATATCGGAAAAGGATTATTGCAGCTTGTATTAAAAGAAAAGCTTTCTATTGAGCTCTTAAACTTATTTAATCAAAAATATAAGCTAAGTTCATTAGATATATTGAATCATCTTTATCGAAAGGAAAAACCCGGTGCTTTCATTTCCAGTTTTGCTCCTTTTGTTATTGAAAATATCGAACATAAAACGATGATATCCATAGTTCGCAACTCATTCCGTGATTTTTTTGATGAGTTTGTTCTACCCTACCCTGAATCAGCCACTTATCCTATAAACTTTGTAGGATCGATTGCTGCACTTTTATCCAATCATTTAATGGAAATTGGCAAAGAAAAACAATTATTAATACATAATATCATTCAATACCCTATTGATGCTTTAGAAATTTACCATCTAACTAAATATATTCAGAAATAATTAATTACAAAAAAAAAGACGGTTTTTACCGTCTTTTTTTTATTTCATTTTTGATTTCATCTCTATTAAATCGTCCAAAATATCAGGAAGCATACGCATAGCGGCCATTTCTCGCCATTTTTTGCGATAATCAATAGCAGGAGCTCCAAATAACACTTGATTTGGCTTAGTGCTTTTATCAATGGCAGAAGTTGCCAATAATGTTGTACCTCGAGCAACGACCAAATCTTTATTAATAGACACTTTTGCCCATATTAAGCAATTGTCTTCTATAGTTACAACACCTGCAATAGCGCAATGAGCTCCGATGAGCACATTTTTTCCTATTTTAGTATCATGTCCTATTTGTATGTGATTATCTAATTTACAACCATCTCCGAGTGAAGTATCTGAAGAAACTCCTTTATCGATGGTACATAAAGCCCCTATTTCAACATTATTACCTATGCTGGTTGAGCCACAAGATTCTAATTTATCCCAATAATGTTCGCGACGTTTAAAGTAAAAAGCATCACCACCTATTACACTATTTGAATGAATAATAACATTATCACCTATGGTAGTATTGTTGTATATGCTTACATTTGAATGTATAATACAATTTTTACCAATTTTAACATTCTGACCAACAAAAACACCGGGTTGCAAAACAGAACCTTCACCTATAATAGCATCAGGATGAATAAAGCTATCTTGAGGAACAAATACAGTAACGTGTTTAACCAATTTTACATAATCTCTGAATGGGTCGTCAGTAATAAATAATGTTTTACCATAAGTATCTTCAGGTTCTTTATTAATAAGGATAAAACTTGCTTTACTACTTAATGCTTTAACGTAATACTTTGGGTGATCAACAAATGTTATATCACCTTTTTCAACACAATGAATTTCATTTATGCCTGTAATAGAAGTATTTTTGTCTCCTAATACTTTTATAGTATTTCCTAGAATTTGAACAACATCATTTGAAGTCAGAGGCTTATTTAATTTCATTATAATAGGATTATATTACTATTTAACTCGCTCCGCATAACGATTAGTACGAGTATCAACTTTTATTTTTTCACCTGTTTCTATAAATAATGGCACCATAATTTCAGCACCGGTTTCTACATTTGCTCGTTTTAAAGTATTAGTTGCAGTATCTCCTTTTACACCAGGTTCCGTATAGGTAACTTCTAATTCTACAAAAGGAGGTATTTCACAGCTTAAGGGAGTATCAGTATCAACATGATACATTATTTCAACTCCTTGACCTTCTTTCAATAAGCCGGGATTTGAAATCAAAGATTCTTCAATAGAGAGTTGTTCAAAGGTTTCTGTGTGCATAAAGTTATAAAGAGAAGCATCTTCTTTGTACAGAAATTGATAAGGACGACGTTCAACTCTGGCTAAATCTATTTTTATACCGGAAGGGAATGTGTGCTCTAATACTCTGTTGTTACGTAGGTTTTTCAATTTAGTACGAACAAAAGCGGCACCTTTACCCGGTTTAACATGTAAAAATTCTACTATACTCCATATTTCCCCATTCATTTCTATGCATAAGCCATTTCTAAAATCTGCTGTTGTAGCCATATATAAATCTTAATTATGATTAGGATAAAAAAGAAAAAAGAAAGTATTACACTCTCTTTTCTTTAATACGTGCTTTTTTACCTGTCAATTCTCTTAGATAAAATATTCTCGCTCTTCTTACGACACCTTTTTTATTCACGACAATATTATCAATGAAAGGTGAATTTACCGGAAAAATTCTTTCAACACCTATACCACCTGATAGTTTACGAACGGTAAATGTTTCGGTTATTCCTGCGCCTACTCTTTGTAAAACTACTCCTTGATACGCTTGTAATCTTTCTTTACTTCCCTCAACAATTCTATATGTTACAGTAACTGTATCTCCCGCTTTAAAAACAGGGTGTTGTTTTTTTTCAACTAATTGTTCCTCTGCGAATTTTATTAATTCCGATTTCATTATTATTTCTTTTAATATTTCCCAAAATTTTTGGATGCAAAATTACAATTTTATTTAATATAAAATGTTAATTTATACATTCTTTTTATTTTTTTATCAATAATTATTTCCTTTTCTTAATTTTCAACAAGTTATAAAAAAAATTCTCTTTTATAAGAGAATTTAAAACTTAATATTTCCCTAAATTTCAAGTTAGTAAGTTAAAATAATATTCTTTTCTTCTACCAATTTACGTAAATTTAAAATAGCATAACGCATTCTTCCCAAAGCAGTGTTTATACTTACATTGGTAAGATCGGCTATTTCTTTGAAGCTCATATCTTGATACAATCGCATTATTAATACCTCTTTTTGCTTATCAGGTAACAAGGTAATCAAAGAACGCAATGAGTCATGAATCTGGTTAGTAATCATTATTTGTTCAATAGAATGTGTCGGTTCGGAAAAATTATCGAAAAAATTTCCTGTCTCATTGTTATTATCAATAAACGACATTTTTTGATTTTTCCGAAAATGATCAATGATTAAGTTTCGTGTAATTCTCATAATCCATTGATTAAATTTACCTTCTTCCCGATAATTACCTATTCTGAGTGTATTGATTACTTTAATAAAGGTATCTTGAAAAAGATCTTCCGCCAAATCTTTATCACGAACAACCATCATTATATACGAGAAAATTTTTTGTTGGTAACGACTTACAAGGACTTCCAGAGCAGATTCCTCTCCATTTATATAAAGAGAAACAAGTTGTTCATCACTATTTTTTAACAATTTTGTCTTCATAATAACCTCCTAGAATTTTTTGAGTGTATTTAAAGTAAAAAGATAAAATTGTTTCGATATACAGTCTCCTTATATTTTGTTTTGCAAAAATATAATTTTATTATAACAAAATTCATTTTTTTTTATTTTTTTTTTATTTATTTTATTTATTTTTAAAACAATCTAATATTCAATATATTCAAAATTATCTACGCTTCTATTCAAATTGAAAAAGCATTTCCATTGCTTGTACAAAAGCAATACTTTCGTGCATTTTATCATACATAGTGGCATCATTTTCAATAAATGGAACACTTTGGCGATAATATTGCAAAAGTTCCTCTATTTTTGGTGATGATTTCAGGGGTTTTCTAAAGGTGATAGCTTGGGCAGCATTAAAGAGTTCTATCCCTAATATTTTTTCAAGATTTTCTAGTATTTGCACACATTTTACAGCGGCATTGGCTCCCATACTTACATGGTCCTCTTGTCCTTGCGATGAAACTATAGAATCCGTTGAACATGGATTGGCAAGCATTTTATTTTGATTTACAATTGATGCAGCAGCATACTGTGGTATCATGAAACCGGAATTCAACCCCGGATTCTTTACTAAAAATGAAGGCAATCCTCTCTTGCTATCTACCAATTGATAAATTCTTCTTTCCGAGATATTTCCTAATTCTGCTAAAGCGATTCCCAAAAAATCCATCGCCAATGCCAATGGCTGACCGTGAAAATTACCTGCAGAAATAATTAAATCATCATCGGGGAAAATAGTCGGATTATCCGTAACTGAATTAATTTCTGTTTCAACAACCGTTTCTACATAATGGATGGTGTCTTTACTCGCTCCATGTACCTGTGGCATACAACGAAAAGAATATGGGTCTTGTACATGTTTTTTTTCTTGCAAGCTGATTTCTGAACCTTCCAAGAAACTTAAAATATTATTTGCCGTTTCCATCTGTCCCCAATGTGGACGAACAGCATGTACTTCTGCAAGAAAAGGTTCCAACCGTCCATCAAAAGCATCTAAAGATATACTGCCAATTAAATCAGCAACATATGAAATCCGTTTGGCTTTTAACAAAGCGTAAACCGCATAAGATGACATGAACTGTGTACCGTTCAATAATGCTAAGCCTTCTTTAGATTTTAAAGCAATCGGGGTCCATTTCATTATCTTATTAATTTCTTTACCGGAATAACAATTTCCCTTATACACTACTTCTCCTAATCCGATTAAAGGTAAAGAAAGATGTGCCAATGGAACCAAATCACCCGAAGCTCCCAAAGAACCTTGCTCATAGACAATAGGATAAATTTCATTATTATACATATCAATCAAACGTTGTACTGTAAGCACTTGCACTCCTGAATGTCCGTAAGATAATGATTGAATTTTTAACAACAACATTAAACGTACTATCTGGCAATCTACTTTATCGCCCATACCGCAAGCATGCGACTTCACCAAATTTTCTTGTAAGGTGCCTAAATCTTTTTCTGAAATAGCAGTATTGCATAAAGAACCGAAACCTGTTGTAACTCCATAGATAGGCGTTTTTTGGCTTTTAATTTTATTATCTAAATAGTTGCGACATTTTTCTATACGTTTAACGGCATCTGCCGATAATTCCAATTGATAATCTTCGGCAATGATTGTATCTATTGTTGCTAAACATAACCTTTTATTTGATATCTTATGCTTTTTCATCATCCTATAATTTAAAAAATATGATTGCAAAAGTACATGAAAATTTTATACAAACCTATGCCAACACCTAAAAACATACTGCAAATATACACGTATTAAAATCAGATCAACAATAGCAATATAATGATTATCAATGAATATTTCTCGCATGTATAAGACTATACCTAAGATTTTTTTACGCTGAATTCCAAAGACCTTACTAAATATTACATAAAATCTTAGCTTGAATCAGTATCAATTAGTGATTATTTATTATTTTTGCAGCATAAAAATTCACCATGAAATATTTAATTGTAGGATTAGGAAATATAGGTTCTGAATACACTGAAACACGACATAACATAGGCTTTAAAGTAGTGGAATATGTCGCTGATTCCCATAATTTAAGCTTTCAGTCCGACAGATATGCTCATTCCTGTTCTTATAAACTAAAAGGAAGAACAATTATTCTGATAAAACCGACCACCTATATGAATTTAAGCGGAAAAGCAGTTCGTTATCATATGGAAAAACATAACATCCCTATTGAAAACATATTAATAATTTCAGATGATAAAGATTTGCCACTCGGCAGTATAAAATTAAAATCGCAAGGTAGTGGTGGCACTCACAACGGACTCAATCACATTATTGAAACATTGGACTCATCCTATTTCTCGCGTTTGCGTTTCGGTATCGGCAACGACTTTGCACAAGGTTACCAAGTGGAATACGTCCTGGGAACGTTTAGCCCCGAAGAACATGAATGTATCAAACCGGTTATAGTTAACACAAAAGAAATAATAGAAAGTTTTGTTTTACAAGGAATTCAACGAACAATGAATTTGTACAATACCCGAAAGGAAAAAGAAAACAAATAAATTTTTTTCCAATGGAAAATTGTATGGAATAAAATACTATCTTTGCAGTGTTGAGAAAACAACTGAGAATCGGAGCTAATCTTATTCGAAGTTATAATTAAAATATTAAATAACAATCTAATCCAAAAGGAGGTTCTAATGGAAAAGAGACTAGGTACTATCAGCATTCTGATATCTGACCCCAAAATAGTTCCAAAAGTTAATCAATTACTTTCAGAAGTCAGTTTATTAATTTTAGCGCGTCAGGGTTTACCTTTACGCGAGCACAATTTGAATTTTATTTCGTTAATCATTGAAGGAAATACAGATCAAATAAGTGCATTAACAGGAAAATTGGGCAGGCTGCCGGATGTAGAAGTAAAATCAATGCTTTCTAAAATTAAAATAGTGTAATAACCATAATTAAAAATACCATGAATACTAATAAGAAATTTAAAAACTTTATAGATAAAAAGAAACTATACAAACTCATACAAGGCGAAGCCCCTACACAACAGCAATTAAACGACATATTAGCGCGTGCTCTGAAATTGAAAGGACTGGGACTGGAAGACGTTGCTGCTTTGTTAAGAGTGGAAAATCATGAGCAAATCTATGAAATCATGGAAGTTGCCAAAAAAGTAAAACAAGAAATTTACGGCAAACGTTTGGTTATCTTTGCTCCTCTCTATACCGGAAATCGTTGTGTTAACAATTGTTTATATTGCAGTTTCAGGAGAGACAACAAAAGCATCAAACGTAAAATTCTCGACATGCATGAAATTGAAACGGAAGTAAAAGAATTGCTGCACGAAGGGCATAAACGTTTACTTTTAATTTGCGGAGAAACTCCCGCCAACGATATCAATTATATTTGTGAGGCCATACGCACTACCTATGCCGTGAATCATAACGGTCATTCCGTACGTCGTATCAATGTAGAGTTAGCCCCCATGTCGATAGAAGATTTCCGACAATTGAAAAAGGAAAAAATTGGCACTTATGTTTGTTTTCAAGAAACTTACGATCCTGATTTATATAAAGTCTATCATCCCAACGACACCCCCAAAGCCGATTATGAAAACCGTTTGTTAGTCATGGACAGAGCCATGGAGGGAGGCATCGATGACGTTGGATTGGGAGTATTGTTTGGATTAGCAGATTACCGATTTGAAATTCTGGCTCTCATGGAACATGCCAATCACCTGGAAGAAGCCTTTGGTTGCGGTCCCCATACCATCAGTTTTCCTCGTATAGAACCGGCTGAAGGAGCTCCACTTCCGGAGCAGATACCCCACAAAGTCAGCGATGACGATTTTAAAAAGATTATTGCCATTATTCGTATTGCTTTGCCTTATACAGGAATTATATTGAGTACCCGTGAAACCGACGAATTACGTACCGAATTATTCAATTATGGGATCAGTCAGATATCTGCCGGCTCACGTACCAATCCCGGTGCTTATGCCAATGATACAAAAGGGCATAAAACCGGCAGCCAATTTCAATTGGGTGACCATAGAACATTGGATGAAGTTATTTCCAGTATGATTGACAGTGGGTATATCCCTTCTTTCTGCACCGGTTGTTATCGCAAAGGGCGCGTAGGTCATGATTTTATGGACTTAGCCAAACCCGGACTTATCAAAGAATATTGCATGCCCAATGCTATTTTTACCTTCAGGGAATACCTTAATGATTTTGCCACACCTGAAACAAAAGAAAAAGGTATGAAACTTATCAAGGAATTGGTAGCCGAAATAGGTAAAGAAAAACTTAAAAAGACCATTGCCGACACTATTGATAAAATTGATGAAGGCGAAAGAGATATTTATTTGTAAAATTATTATGTGAATTATGTGGAATGAGCTGCCTTTTGACAGCTCATTTTTTTTGTATAATAAAAATTTATGGTTTTAATCCTATAAACCGATAACCAAGGGTAATCCCTATCGAACTTGATGTAAATCCATATTGCCCAAAAGAATAATATTCAAACGGCACTTCCGATTCATACGTATCGTAAACAAAAATCATCCGTTCGACAAATGATAGATTTGCCGTAATGCCGACAACGAAGTTTTTCTGCTTATTTTTACCGTGAATAAAGAATAAAATTGATGTGGTAGCATCAGGAATTGGATAATTTTCCTGAGGAACAATAAGGTAATTTATAGTACTATTAGGATTATTTATATCTAATTCTTGCGTTGACCAATGTTCGGAGGAGTAATAAAACGGCATAAATTTAAGTCCAAATTCTACTTGTATATAAATTTTAGGGCTTAATTCTTTTAAATAGTTAATTTTGGGTGAAAAACCAATATACGTCGAACCTACCTCAAGACGAACATCATTGGTATTGTATTTTTCTAAATAATAATAACTTGACCGTTTAAATATGCCGAATGGAATTTCTAAGGAAAAACCAAAATTATTTTTTAATATACACGAATATTGTAGCGTAATTTCCGGTGTAAAGGCATTATTTATTTTGGGTTCGATGGGTCCTGAATTATATATTACTTTCGGTGCAAAATTTATTCCCGAATATAAAGAAAAACCAAGCGAATGAACAGGTTTTGAAAAATCTATCAGGTTTAATACTTGATTATCTCCCATTTTTCGATTATTTGTTTTTTGAGAAAAACTGTTCGCTATAAACAAAAATAAAAACACTATGATTACATTTTTTTTCATACTTCTTATATTTTACAAGAAATACCGAGACGAAAACTTATTTTACTATCAACATAACGGGGAAAATACGAAAAATTTCCAAGCAAAAATTCGGAATTAACACCTATTCGGTTTCCAAAATAATAAGCAATACCTGTCCCAACTCCATATTCTTGTCGATAACGTTTGTCATTGTTGTAATTAAATTCTTTGTGAGGTAAAAGGCAACCTCCGTATCTTGCTATTAAGTAAACATCCCAACGACAACTTTTTTCGGTAACAAATAAAGGCAATAATTGAAAATTAACATTAATTCCAAAAACCGGCGCATAAGATTTTTTTAAAATTACATAACTAAATATCGTATCATTCGCTTCTTCCTCTCCTATTGGATATTCATATACATAGTGTTGAAATCCTGCAAAAATTCCAATCTCTATATATTTATTAATGCCATAATTTGCCTCCATCCTAAAATTTGCACGATTAACATTGACCACTTGTTCAAAATCTCCAACTACAACATCCGCAAAGTCTTGATCCCAACATTTGTAAGCCGCAACAGTTGTTTT
>ERZ1645192.826-NODE-826-length-25944-cov-9.180579_pt1 | contig 25944 bp, 26 predicted proteins | sample MGYA00575354_ERZ1645192 | MGnify/ENA primary metagenome ERZ1645192 (study PRJEB40844, sample SAMN11349763) | freshwater sediment metagenome | isolation source: river sediment | host: Sediment | place: India: Faizupur Khadar , New Delhi | collected 2017-02-21 ... | reverse complement strand
CCGCCATGGCTGTTGTTGTCGTAGCTGCCGGTCATCAGCCCGAAGCGCATCTGGCCACGCTCGCCATAACGTTGCAGCAGGCCGATCGGTTTGAACAGGTCATCGCTGGCGATGCTCGGCGTGCCGTTGTCGTAGCGCTTGCAGCGGCTGGAGACCGGCCCATCCTGGTTCGCCACGCAGCGCTCGACCAGCACCTTGTAGGAATTGTTGGTGTCATTGCCAGAAGGACGGTCGGCATCACCGGCCGAGTTGGCGCTGCCATTCCACTGGCATTGAACCACCTCGGTCGCCCCCCAGTTGGGGTAGCCGACGCGTCCTGCGGCATTGCCATAGGCCACTCGCAGCAGGGGTGGATTGCTGGTGGTGTTCAGGGTGCCGCTCTGGTCGGTCGAAGCCGGCCACTGCGAGACATTGCACAGTGTGATGGCGCCATTGGCCGGGCTGCCCTGCACCAGATCGGCCAGTGCGATGGCGCCGCTGGCGGCGCCGTCATAGACCTTGGCAAAGGCATGGATGTCGGGCGGGATCAGCTCGCGCTCCAGCAGCACCGCGCCACTGCTGGTGGCCGGATCGACCCGCCGCTTGCCGCCATGGAGCACGGTGCGGATCAGGTCGATCCGGGTCATGCTGGCCCAGTTGAGAAAGTTGCCGCTCCAGCCGTCGGTGGCGTGACATTGGTGGGAACCGCTGTCGACCTGACCGATCGGTGAGAACTTGCCATTGTCATACTGGTAGCAGAAGTTGCTGTCGAAATGGCCCAGATACTCGATCGAATCCTTGTAGGTGGTGTCGATCTGGCCGTCGCCATCGATGTCGCTGTAGTCGGAGTAGGCCTTGCGGAACAGCTCGTGGTCGCGCGACATCGCGATCAGCAGCAGCGGCGGGGTGCTTGGCGTCGTGACCGGCGGCAGTGAGCTGAAGCTGCTCACGGTGTCGGACGAGACTTGCGCGAACAGCCCATGGCTGAGCAGGATGCCCAGCAGCATCAGCAGGGCGCGCGCGCTGTTTCTGCTGGAGCGGTGGTGTGCCATTGCGGATTCCTCTTGCGTCGACATCAGTTACAAGGGTTTTTTATAGGTGCTCTGCAACACGACCCGGGTCGCCGAAGTGCCGCCAATGCCGACCGCGGTGACGCGAAAAACATCCGGGCAGATGTCGGAAGTCATCACATTGGGGCAGGTGGTGATGTCATTGGGCGGTTCGATGGAATTGCCGACCAGTTCGATGATGTACATCGCCCGGGCATTGACTTCATTGAAGGCGGAGGTGCTGTAGCTGCGGTGGCGATTGGCCGTGCTCCAGACATTGCGGCTGCCGGTGCAGCCCGGGATGTCGACCCAGCGCTCCTCCAGGCTGCTGGCGCTGCAACTGCTGGCGCCGATGCTCGCTGCATAGTTGGCATCGAGCTTCTTCGCCTTGCAGAAGCCATTGGTGCAGCTGTCATTGACCCGTGTCTGCCAGGCATTGGTCTGTGCAACCAAGCGCTCACCTTCGCGCAAGGCGGCCTCGGCGGCCTGAAAGGCGATCTGTCGGTCCCGCTCATTGCCGGCCATCTTCTCTTCGACGGCATTGCCGCCCATGATCGAAAGCCCCAGCAGCGTCATCAGCAACAGTACGATCAGCCCCACGACCAGTATCGCGCCCCGCTGCCGGCTGCCACCCCGATGCGTTGCCATGCCGTTCGATCGCTTCATCTTCGGTTCGCCCCTGAAATCACATCTGGCCGCGGTTGCGCAGCTTGACCGTCGTGGTCAGCACCGAGCGGTTGCGTCCGTCGTTGGGTGTGGTGAGGGTGGTGCCCAGCAGGTCATGACTGGAAATCACGCTGTGCTGATCGACCCTGGCGAAGGAGCGCAGCAGCAGCCCGATCCGGATGGTGCGCACCCGGTCGGCATTGCCGGCCAGCGCCGCCGCCGTCAGATACTGCTCCGGCACCTCGTCGCCAGTGGTGTCGATGCCATAGAGCAGCTGCATGTTCTCGACCCCCTCCACCAGCGCCACCGGTGTGCCGGCACTGCCCATGTCGTAGGAGAGCTGGTAGAGCGCCGGCTCACCGCCGGCACTGAGGCCGATGTAGAACACCGTCACCGCCACCGCGTGGATTTCGGCATCGGACTCATAGCGGTGGCTGAAATTGTTTGAACCGGGGTTGAGATTGCCCGGACCCGGGTTGCTGTTGCTGGCGCCGCGGGTGACGTTGTGTGCACTGGCGTTCGACCGATTCTGGAACACATCGGCGCCACTGCAATCGGAGATCATCAGGATGGTGCCCTCTGCAACTCCACTCGCAGCCGTCAGATTGATGGTGTTGGCGTTGGCCGGGGTGTTGCCCGAGGCGGTGACGCCGGCCCTGGCCGAGGCGCGCTTCAGCACCAGCACATCGGTGCCTGGCACCACCTTGTTCTGCAAACCGGCGGCAAGATCAACCGATGCCGGATCGTCCCAGGATGACACTGCCACCCCTGTCGGGCTGGTGCTGTTCATCGCATAGCTGTTGCCCACCGCGGTGCCGACAAACTCCCATCCGGTAGCCACCTCACTCAGGTCAAACAGCGAATCGCTGTAACCAGTGCCCGCCGGATTCAACAGATTGTTGATGACCGGCGAACAGCCCGCATAGCCGGCCAGACGGATCTCCCGGCTCAACGTCTGCACGGCAAACCGGCCGTTCTCCTGCAGGCGTGACAGCTCATCCTGCCACTGATAGCTCTTTTTGCTGCCGACCAGCACATTGACCAGTCCGCTCAGCAGCAGCAGGCCGATCACCATCGCCACCATCAGCTCGATCAGGGTGACCCCGGACTGCCTGATTGAACGAGCGTGCAGGTTCATCGTTGCAGGCCTCACAGTTCTGACCGGATCACATAGTTGATGGGCGTGCCGGCGCCGCGGCTCTCATCCCACTGCACGGTGACGACATAGACCGGATTGGGGCCCGGATTGACCACCTCGATGCTGGCCTTGCCGGCCGGCAGTTGCGACTCGATGGTCGACTTCCACTGCCGCAGGTCATTGTTGGCCACTGCCTGGGCAGTGCCACATGCACTGCTGCAGGCGGCATAGCCACTGGCGACATCGGTCAGATCGGTCAGATAACTGTCGTTCGCCAATGCGTCATCCCGGTTGGCCCGGATTCGGTCGAGGATGTCCATCGCCATGTTGTTGGCACGGGCACGTTGCCAGCTCTCGGCGTTGATGCGCATTCCGGTCGAGTGCAGCCCGGCCATGCCGAGCAGACCGATCGAAAAGATCACCAGCGCCACCAGGCCCTCGATCAGGCTGAAGCCTGAAGCGTCACCACGATGCAATGCGCTCTTTTTCATGTGCATCAAACCTCTCATGGACAGGCCAGGGCGGCTGAAAAACCCTCTTGCACACCGTCGCCGTTGGTGTCTCTCGACCTGCGGGTCAGGCCGGAGCTCTCGACGACGATGCCCCGCGCCTTGCTGAGCGCCTTGTCGGCGGCACAGTAGGTCCAGGTCGAGTTCTGATTGGAAAAACCGCTGCTTTTGAACTGGATGGCGCTGTTCGAGACCGATCCGCTCATCGCCAGTCCGTTGCGGCCATTCACCGCCCGGCCGACCCGCAGGATCTCCTCGCCGCTGTTGACCGCGTTGTTGGAGTTGTTGTCGACGAACAGCAGCCAGCCACTGCTCCAGACATTGCTGCAAACCTGCTGGTCGCTGCTGGCGCAGAGGGTGACCGTCTTGCCGCGCTTGACCGCCTCGCTGCGCGCCAGGTTGAGCGCCGCCTGCAACTCGCTTTGCGCGGCGTCGATGCTGTTGCGTGAGACACTCGAATCGAAACTGGGGATGGCGATGGTGGCCATCAGCGCGATGGCCACCATCAGGATCACCAGCTCGATCAGGGTAAAACCGCCGTGAACTCTCTTGTTCGGATGCATGGCCAGATCAGCAGTGGTGGATGTCTGATCAAAAGATAGATGAACCGCCACCGCGTGCCGGTGAGCCGCGATGAAAGGTGGCATGCAGCGGATGAACGGCGGCCCGGCGGCTTCGGGTCGTGCAGGCCGTGACCCGGGTCACACTCTGCCGGTCCGCTGCAACGGCAGCGCCGATCGGATCGCACGGCTGGCCATCGGCACCGCAGGCTGTTCACAGCCCGGCCGACGCGTGACAATGGTGCTTCGAACACTCCGGGGACGGATCAAAATCAATGAAAGAAATCAATGCATTGACACACTCATCAACAGAGCAGGCTCCCTGGCTGTTCGACTGGCTGCTGAGTCATGACCCATCCAGCGACACTGCGCACGACTGGCCGGTCAGCATGGCGTCATGGTGGGAGAAGTATCTGCACAGTGCGACGCTGTTCCCCGCCACAGCGCTCAGACCGATCGACCGCGCCATCATCGGCGGCGCGCTGGCCGGCCGGGTGGCCCATGCCTTCTGCAGCGGCTATCACAATGCACTGCAGCGGCTTTTCCCCGGTCTCGACGACCAGCGCCGCGCTGCGCTGCTGGTCACCGAGCGCGGTGGCAAGAGCCCGCGCGACATCGCCACCCGCCTGACCGCCCATCAGGAGCACTGGCTGCTCAATGGCGAGAAGAGCTATGTCTCTGGTGGCAGCGCTGCCCAGCAACTGCTGGTGCTGGCGGCCAGCGGCGAGACGGCCGAAGGCCGGCGGCAGCTCAAGATCGTGCGACTGTCGAGCCAGCAGGCGGGCGTCTCGATCGAGGATCTGCCGGCCGCTGCCTGGATGCCGGAGTTCAGACATGGCGATGCCCGCCTGCAGCAGGTCGTGGTGCGCGCGGAGGATCTCCTGCCGGGCGATGGCTTCGCCGACTACACGCGCCCGTTCGCCACCCTCGAATCGGGCTTCATCTTCGCGGCACTCGCCAGCCATCTGTTTCGCCTTGCCACCGTCCACCGCTGGCCGCTGGCGCAGCGCCAGTCGCTGCTGTTCCTGATCATGGCCTACCGCAGCATCAGCGACCTCGATCCACGCCAGCCTGCGACCGAAATCCTGCTGCAGGGCTGCCATGACCAGGCCGTCGCCATCATCGAACAGTGTGCGCCCTGCCTCGGCCAACTGCCCGGCGAACTGTCAGCGGCCTGGCAGCGCGACAGTGGCATTCTGCGGATGGCCAAGGGCACCCTGCAGCGCTCGACCAAGGCCTGGGAGAGATTCGGCCACTCGTCATGAACCGTCGGACGCAAGCGAATGAGCGCTTGCTTTCGATCGACGTTTTAATAACAATTCCAAGCACCCACAGAGAAACTGGGTGCTCTGACTTGCAGTGATGATAGGGAATTGTCCCAGCCGGACAGCACGACCGATGGACTGTCCGGCATCAACCCCGAGGAGACCATAATGCATAAGATCGTCCCCCGCGCTTTCACCGCTCTGCTGACCTGTTCTGCCTTGATGGCAGGTCAGGCCGCCCTGGCAGCCGAGCCCCCCCGCGACTACGTCAACAACTGCGCGGTGTGCCACGGCATGGCCGGCAAGGGCGACGGGCAACTGGCCGCCAACCTGACGCCGAAACCGACCGATCTGACCCAGATCAGCAAGAACAATGGCGGCAAATTCCCCTACTGGCGCATTCGCCAGTCGATCGATGGCCGCATCGCCGAAGGGGCGAACATCCGTGGCCATGGTCCCAAGGAGATGCCGGTCTGGGGACAGGTGTTCTACTACGACTCGCACGAGAGCGAAACCGTCGCCAAGGCGAGGATGTTGAACGTCATCGACTACATCATCTCCATCCAGTCGGTTCAGTAATCACCTGTGGTGAGAAGGCGCATGATGAGAGCCCCATCATGCGCCTTCCCCTGCAAGAGCTGCCTCGCCTTTCGCTGTCCGCTCCCAATGGCCGTCAACCGGCCCCTCATCCTGCGACGACACTGCTGATCCACCTGCTGTTCTGGCACAGAAGATGGATGCGCGTTTACCATGCGCGCGATCGTCCCGACCATCCCTTTGTCGATGAAGCGTCCAGGAACCGCCATGACCCCATTACAGGTTGCGCTGGTACAACGTGCCTGCCAGCAGGATGCCGCCACCAATCTGCACGCCATCCGGACCTTGCTGGAGCCGCTGCGCGGCGAGAAGATCGATCTGCTGGTGCTGCCGGAGCTGCACAATGGCCCCTACTTCTGCGTCAGCGAAGAGGCCGCCCAGTTCGAGCGGGCCGAACCGATTCCCGGACCCTCGACCACGGCGCTGGGTCAACTGGCGCGCGAACTGAACGCAGTCGTCATCGGCTCACTGTTCGAGCGGCGCGCGGCCGGTCTCTACCACAACAGTGCCGTGGTGCTGGAGCGCGACGGCAGCCTGGCTGGCTGCTACCGCAAGATGCACATCCCCGATGACCCCGGCTATTACGAAAAGTACTACTTCACCCCCGGTGATCTGCCCCACAACAGGCCGGAGCAGGCCTTTCGGCCGATCCAGACCAGCGCCGGCCTGCTCGGCGTCATGGTCTGCTGGGATCAGTGGTACCCTGAGGCAGCACGGCTGATGGCGCTGGCCGGCGCCGAGCTGCTGATCTACCCCACCGCGATTGGCTGGGACCCCGACGACAGTACCGATGAGCAACGGCGGCAGCGCGATGCCTGGATCACCGTGCAGCGTGGCCATGCGATTGCCAATGGTTTGCCGCTGGTCGCGGTGAACCGCGTCGGCCATGAGGTCGACCCCAGCGGTGCCACGGCCGGATCACGCTTCTGGGGTTCGAGTTTCGCCTGCGGACCACAAGGCGAGCTGCTGTGGCAGGCGGGCAGTGATGAGACCGAAATCAAGCTGATCGGCATCGACTTCGGTCGCAGCGAACAGGTACGCCGCTCTTGGCCCTTTCTGCGTGACCGCCGCATCGACGGCTATGGCGACCTCGTCCGGCGCTGGCGTGATCCGCAGTAGTGTGCAGCCCGCCTCCACCTTCGTCATCGAGAGCCCCCCATGTTGCTGATACTGCGTCCCGACATCGATCCCGCCTCGTCAGACTACCAGCAGATGCTCGCCCATCTGCACAAGCTGCCTGACATCCGGCTGCAAACCCACCAGATTCAGGGTCAGCAGCAAACCCTGACCGAGATCTACCTGCTCGGCAACACCGCCCGCCTCGACCGCGCCGAAATCGAGAGCCTGGCCGCGGTGGAGCGGGTGGTGCGCATCTCCGATGAGTACCGCATCCTCGGCCGCCACCGCGACCGTGACCGGGTCAGCGGCTTTCATTACAACGGTGTCGACTTCTCGCAGGAGGGCTTTCAGCTCTTCGCCGGGCTCTGCGCGGTGGACAACCGCCGCAATGTCGAGACCATGATGAAAGCCCTGCACGAACATGGCCTTGAATGCACCCGCATGGGCGCCTACAAGCCGCGCACCAGCCCCTACGCCTTTCAGGGCCATGGCGCCGACTGCCTGCCCGATCTGTTTGAACTGGCGGGTAAATACGGCATCAAGGTGATCGCCATGGAGGTGACCCACGAGGCGCAGGTCGAGGAGATCGACCAGACCCTGGAGCGGCTCGGCCGCCCCACTGGTGTGATGTTGCAGATCGGCACCCGCAACACCCAGAACTTCGAGCTGCTGAAGGCGCTGGGGCGGCAGCAGCGCTATCCGATCCTGCTCAAGCGCGGCTTCGGCATCACGCTGAACGAGTCGCTGAATGCCGCGGAGTATCTGGCCAGCGAAGGCAACTCCAATGTGATCTTCTGCCTGCGCGGCATGAAGAGCGAGTATGGCGCGCCACACCGCAATCTGGTCGACTTCAGTCAGGTGCCGGTGGTCAAGCGGCTCACCCGCATGCCGGTCTGCATCGACCCGTCGCACTCGGTCGGCAGCCGCGACAGCGACCCCGATGGCCTGCTCGATCTCTGCCACGCCACGGCGCAGGGCCTCATCGCCGGCGCCAACATGGTGCTGGTCGACTTCCATCCGCAGCCGGCCGAGGCACTGGTCGATGGCCCGCAGGCGCTGCGGCTCGAAGAGCTGCCCAACTACCTGGCCGACATCGCACTCTGTCGACAGAGCTACCTGCAACGCAAGGCGCTCTGGAGCCAGTCGGCTTGAGCGGCTCAGGTCGGTTCGAACTGCACGCCGGCTATGCGCCGGCCGGGGACCAGCCGGCGGCCATCGCGGCGCTGGTCGAAGGGCTGGAGGATGGCCTGGCCTACCAGACGCTGCTGGGCGTCACCGGCTCGGGCAAGACCTTCACCATCGCCAACGTGGTGGCGCAGGTGCAGCGGCCGACCCTGGTGCTGGCGCACAACAAGACACTGGCGGCGCAACTCTATGGCGAGTTCCGCGAGTTCTTTCCCCGCAACGCGGTGGAGTATTTCGTCTCCTACTACGACTATTACCAGCCCGAAGCCTACGTCCCCTCCTCCGACACCTACATCGAGAAAGACTCCTCGGTCAACGACCACATCGAGCAGATGCGGCTGTCGGCCACCAAGGCGCTGATGGAGCGTGAGGATGTGCTGGTGGTGGCCACCGTGTCGGCGATCTACGGCCTCGGCGACCCGGCCGCCTACCTCAAGATGGTGCTGCACCTCGACCGTGGCGACCGGATCGATCAGCGGATGCTGCTGCGCCGCTTGGCCGAGCTGCAATACAGCCGCAACGATGCCGAACTGCGCCGCGCCACCTACCGGGTGCGCGGCGATGTGATCGACATCCATCCGGCCGACTCCGAAATCGAGGCGGTGCGGGTCGAGCTGTTCGACGACACCATCGAGCGCATCACGCTGTTCGACCCGTTGACCGGCGAGCAACTGCGGCAGTTGCCACGCGCGACCATCTTTCCCAAGAGCCACTACGTCACGCCACGCGAAACCATGGTCGAGATGATGGAGCAGGTGAAGGTCGAGCTGGCCGAGCGTCTGGCGCTGCTGCGCGGCCAGAACCGTCTGGTCGAGGCGCAGCGGCTCGAACAGCGCACCCAGTTCGACCTGGAGATGATCAGCGAACTGGGCTACTGCACCGGCATCGAGAACTACTCCCGCTACCTCTCCGGCCGCCAGCCGGGAGAGCCACCGCCCACCCTGTTCGACTATCTGCCGGCCAACGCCCTGCTGGTAATCGATGAATCCCACGTCACCATTCCGCAGCTTGGCGCCATGTACCGCGGCGACCGGGCGCGCAAGGAGACGCTGGTGCAGTACGGTTTTCGCCTGCCCTCGGCGCTCGACAACCGTCCGCTGCGCTTTGACGAATGGGAGCGGCTCTCGCCGCAGACCCTCTTCATCTCGGCCACCCCGTCGGTCTACGAAGCGGAACACAGCGCCAGGGTGGTGGAGCAACTGGTGCGTCCTACCGGTCTCATCGACCCCGAGATCGAGGTGCGTCCCGCCGCCAACCAGGTCGATGACCTGCTGTCGCAGATTCGGCAGCGCGTCAACCAGCGGCAGCGCGTGCTGGTCACCACCCTGACCAAGCGGATGGCCGAGGACCTCACCGACTACCTCGGCGAACATGGCGTCAAGGTGCGCTATCTGCACTCCGACATCGACACCGTCGAACGGGTCGAGATCATCCGCGATCTGCGCCTTGGCGAGTTCGATGTGCTGGTCGGCATCAACCTGCTGCGCGAGGGGCTCGACATGCCCGAAGTCGCGCTGGTCGCCATCCTCGATGCCGACAAGGAGGGCTTTCTGCGCTCCGAACGCTCACTGATCCAGACCATCGGCCGGGCGGCGCGCAACCTCGAAGGCAAGGCGATTCTCTATGCCGACACCCTCACCGGTTCGATGCAGCGTGCGATCGACGAGACCGAACGGCGCCGCGGCGTGCAGCTCGAATTCAACCGTCAGCATGGCATCACACCGCGCGGCATCCACAAAGAGGTCAGCGACATCCTCGAAGGGGCAGTGGCACCCGGCGACCGCGGCCGGCGTGGCCGCAAGGCCCCGCCAGCGGCCGCCGAGTTGCAGCAACTGCCGCCACAACAGCTGGAGAAGGCCGTGAAGAAACTGGAAGAGCAGATGTATCTGCATGCCAGAAATCTCGAATTCGAGGCCGCGGCACGGCTGCGCGACCAGATTCAGGCGCTGCGCGAGCGCAGCTATGTGGCTGCACAACGGTAGCGTCGCCCATATCGCCCCTGCCGATGGCGTGATAATCTTTTTCCATCCGGGATTACACTGTCCCTCCAGTGACCCCGGCGCACGTTGCGCCACCACCCACTTCTTGCCCCGAGGAGCAGCACACCATGAGCGACATCATCGAACTGATTCAACAGCAGATCGAAGGCAACCCGATCATCCTCTACATGAAGGGCTCGCCCGAAGCGCCCCAGTGCGGCTTCTCGGCCCAGTCATCGAAGATCCTGATGGCCTGCGGCGCGAAATTCGCCTATGTCGATGTGCTCTCCAACCCGGAGATTCGCGCCAATCTGCCGCGCCACTCCAACTGGCCGACCTTCCCGCAGCTCTTCATCGATGGCGAGCTGGTGGGCGGTTGCGACATCATGACCGAGCTCTACCAGCAGGGCGAACTGAAGCGGATGGTGCAACAGGCCGTCGAATCCGCTTCCGGCGAGTGAATCGCTCCGGTTCCACCCGCTCGCTCGCTCTGGCCAAATGGCCCGCGCTCGCTTAGAGTGCGACCACGGAGTCGGCGCCGGGAACCCCACCGGCACCATTCCAGCCCGCAAACCACGACCACCCATGAGAGGCTGATCATGACTGCACTGAAAGGAAGTAAAACCGAAAGCAACCTGAAAGCCGCCTTTGCCGGGGAGTCCCAGGCCAATCGCCGCTATCTCTACTTTGCCGCCAAGGCCGACGTCGAGGGCTACAACGACGTGGCGGCGGTCTTTCGCTCCACCGCAGAGGGTGAAACCGGCCATGCCCATGGCCACCTCGAATATCTGGAGAAGGTCGGCGATCCGGCCACCGGGCTGCCAATCGGTCCGACCGGCGACAACCTGAAGGCGGCCATCGCCGGTGAGACCCACGAGTACACCGACATGTATCCCGGCATGGCCAAGGCCGCCCGCGAAGAGGGCTTCGACGAGATCGCCGACTGGTTCGAGACGCTGGCCAAGGCCGAGCGCTCGCACGCCAACCGCTTCCAGAAGGCACTCGACACCCTCGGCAACTGAGCCGCGGCAGCCCATCTGTCGATCACAAGCGGGAACTTCGGTTCCCGCTTTCGGTTTACCCGTCACAGGAGATGACCCATGTCCCGCGAAGGCAGCCTCGAAGCCCCCACCCGCCATCCGCTCGACTGGGAAAATCCGCAATTCCATGACCGCGCGCAGCTCGATGAGGAGCTGGAGCGGGTCTTCGACATCTGCCATGGCTGTCGCCGCTGCGTCAGCCTCTGCAACAGCTTTCCGACCCTGTTCGATCTGGTGGACGAGTCGCCGACGATGGAGGTCGATGGTGTCGCCAAGGCGGACTATGCCAAGGTGGTCGAGCAGTGCTACCTCTGCGACCTCTGCTTCATGACCAAGTGCCCCTATGTACCGCCGCATGAGTGGGCCATCGACTTTCCCCACCTGATGCTGCGCGCCAAGGCCACGGCATTCCAGGAGCAGGGCACCTCGCTGCGCAACCGGGTGCTGGCCAGCACCGACCAAGTCGGCGCCCTGGCCAGCCTTCCGCTGGTGGCCGAGGTGGTCAACGCCGTCAACCGCAGCGACCTGGGTCGCAAGGCGCTGGCGGCCACGCTGGGCGTGCATCCGCAGGCGCGGGTGCCCGAATACCATTCCAGCAAGGGCCGCAACCGTCTCGATCGGCTTGACGGCCCCGACCAACCACCCCAACCTGCCGGCAACAGCAGCGGCAAGGTCGCGCTCTTCGTCACCTGCTACGGCAACTACAATGCACCGCAACTGGTCGAGGATCTGGCCCGGGTGCTGATTCACAACGGCATCACCGTGACCCGGGTGCGGCAGGAGCGCTGCTGCGGCATGCCGAAGCTCGAACTGGGTGACCTGCAATCGGTGGCGCAGGCCAAGGAGCAGAACATCCCGCAGCTTCTCGAACTGGTCGAGGATGGCTGGGACCTCATCGCGCCGGTCCCCTCCTGTGTTCTGATGTTCAAGCAGGAGTTGCCACTGATGTTCCCCCATGACGCCGCCGTTGCGCGGGTCAAGGCGGCCTTTTTCGATCCGTTCGAATACCTGCTCGAACGGCACCGTTATGGCCTGCTTCGGCTCGACTTCAAACAGTCACTCGGCCGGGTGCTCTACCATGCCGCCTGCCACCAGCGGGTGCAGAACATCGGCCCCAAGACCCGTGACCTGCTGCAACTGATTCCCGGCACCGAGGTGCAGAGCATCGAACGCTGCTCCGGCCACGATGGCACCTATGGAGTCAAGGCGGAATATTTCGAGTTCTCGAAGAAAATCTGTCGACCGATCGTCCGCGAACTGGATGAACGCGCACCCGACCACTATGGCAGCGACTGTCCGATGGCCGGCGCCCACATCGAAAATTTCAGCGAGGGTGACAAGGCGACCGAGCATCCACTCTCGCTGCTGCGGCTGGCCTACGGCATCTAGACACGCAACCTCCACTCACCGACTCCGCGAGGCCGACATGGAGCTGCATCTCGCCGGCAAGGTGGCCATCGTCACCGGCGCCAGCCGTGGCATCGGGCGCGCCATTGCCGAACAGCTCGCCGCTGAAGGAGTGCAACTGGTATTGGCGGCCCGTTCGGCGGAGACGCTGCAACAGGTCGCCACCGCCTGCAACGGCCAGGCGGTGATCTTTCCGGCCGATCTGCGTGATCCCCAGGCACCACAGCGGTTGATCGATTTTGCGATCGAGCGGTTCGGCACCATCGACCTGCTGGTCAACAACGCCGGCGCCACCCGTCGCGGTGACTTCCTGCAGCTCAGCGAAGCAGACTGGGAGGATGGCTTCGCGCTGAAGTTCTTCAGCACGGTCCGTTGCTCCCGAGCCGCCTGGCCGCATCTGGTCCGCTCGACGGGCGCCATCGTCAACATCGTCGGCGTCGGTGGCCGCACCGGCGATGCCGAGTTCGCGATCGGCGGCGCGGTCAATGCGGCGCTGCTGAACCTCACCAAGGTGCTGGCCGAGCGCGGCATGGCCGAGGGGGTCAAGGTCAATGCGATCAACCCAGGGCTGATCGCCACCGACCGCCTGCAGGCACGAATCGATCAACTGGCTGCGATTCACAACCTCGATCCGGCGGCAGCCGCCACGGCAATGGCCAGAAACCTGGGCATCCCGCGCATCGGCCAGCCGGCCGAAATTGCCGCTGCGGTGGCCTTTCTGGCCTCTTCAGCCTCCGCCTACTGCCAGGGTTCGATCCTCGACATCGACGGTGGTCTGACCCGCACGCTGTAGCGCCGTCAGCCGTCTGGGCCGAGCACGGCGTCGATCGCCCGCTCGATTGCGCTTTGCGGGGTGTAGAAGTGGGGTGAGAAGCGCACGCCACCGGCGCGGGCGGCGCAGACGATCTGCTGCGCGCTCAACTGCCGATGCAGCAGTGCCGCGGGCCGATCGCGGTGGCGAAAGGTGACGATGCCGGCACGCCGGTCGGCAGCGGCCGGCGTGATCAGTTCGATGCGCGGATCGGCACCGAGCCGCTCGACCAGCAGATCGACCCGCCGTTGCAGCTCAACCGCCACCCGTTCGATGCCGACCTCATCGAGCAGCGTCAGGCTGGCCTGCAACCCCGTCACCCCGGTCATGTTGGGGCTGCCGCACTCGAAACGGCGGGCATCGGCGGCCGGCTGCCAGCTCTGCCGGTCATAATCGCCGGCATCGGCCACCATGTGCCAGCCATACTGGTGCAGTTCGAGCTGCTCCAGCCACTGTCGACGGCAGTAGAACAGCGCCAGCCCTTCCGGCGCCAGCAGCCATTTGTGACCATCCGCGGCGACAAAGTCGGCACCGATGGCCTCGACATCAAAGGGGATGGCACCCAGGCTCTGGATCGCGTCCACGCAGAATTTGACCCCGCTGCCACGCAATGCCCGGCCAAGCAGCGACAGATCCATCTTGAGACCGGTGCCGTACTGCACCGAACTGACCGCCAGCAGCCGGGTGCGGGCATCGATCTGATCGAGCAGTGCCTGCTCGGGCGAGCTGCCCTGCGCCAGGTCGGCACTGCGCACCGTGACGCCATGGCGTTGCAGCGACTCCCAGACGATGCGGTTGGAGGGGAACTCCTGATTGCTGATCACCACGTTGTCGCCCGGCTGCCAAGACAGGCCATGCGCGACCACCGAGAGCGCCTCGGAGGTGTTCTTCAGCAGCGCGATCTCAACAACGGAGCGGGCATTGATCAGCCGCCGCAACGACTCGCGCAGCGCGCCCTCACGCTCGATCCAGCGGGGATAGCCGCTGGCACCACGGTGCAGGTTCTCCTCGGCAAAGGCCACCACGGCATCACGGGTGCGCCTTGGCCAGGGGGCGACACCAGCATGGTTCAGGTAGGCCAGATCGCCATCGAGTTCGAACTCGCTCTGCCACCAGTTTGCACTCATGATCTGCCTCCTCAAAAAAATGGCTCCGCATGGAGTGACCATGCGGAGCCAGGAGTGGAACGACGGTGGGTGTTCGTCGATCGATCAGGCCGCACGCGGCGGTCGAGCGTCACCGCCTTGCAGAATGAAACCCTCATACTGTTTGGCCGCCACCTCTTCGCACTTCAGCCGGTAGGTGTTCATGCCGCCGGGATAGGGCATGAACACCCGCGGTTTTCCGGGAATGTTGGCCCCCAGATACCAGGAGTCGGCCAGCATGAACATCGTCATCGAGGCCAGCTCGTTGACATGGTTCACCCAGGCGTTTTCGGCCGCGACATCGGCCTCGATCAGTCTGATCTGCTTCTGGTCGGCATACTGGATCAGATCGGCGATCCACTCCACATGCTGTTCGATGCAGACCGGCATGTTGCACAGCACCGACGGGCTGCCTGGACCGGTGATGGTGAACATGTTGGGAAAGCCGGAGGTCGACACGCCCAGGTAGGTCTTGGGCCCTTCGGCCCACTTTTGCTGCAGCGGCTGACCATTCCGGCCCTGGATGTTCATCTTGAAGAACGAGCCGGTCATGGCATCGAAGCCGGTGGCAAAGACGATGATGTCGAGCGGATACTCGGTGCCATCGGCGGTCTTGATGCCGTTCGGCGTGATCTCCTCGATCGGACAGTGGCGAATATCGACCAGTTGCACATTGTCGCGGTTATAGGTCTCAAAGTAGTCAGTGTCGATCAGTGACCGCTTGGAGCCGAGCGGATGGTCGGTCGGCAGCAGCTTTTCGGCCGTTTCCGGGTTCTTCACGGTCTGCCGGATCTTGCGTCGGATGAACTCGGCGGCGGTGTCGTTGGCACGCCGATCGAGGCTGGTGTCGCTGAAGAGCGACAGGAACTGGAAGCCGCCCTGCTGCCATCCCGCCTCAAACCGTGCCTCGCGCTCTTCGTCGGAAAGCGCCAGGGCCGAGGTCGTACCCCGGTCATGGGTATAGCCCGCGTAGGAGCTGCGCGCCTTTTCCCAGATCGAATCGTAGTTGGCCTTGACCTTCTCCAGATAGGCACGGTCGACCGTACCATGGCGCGCCGGCACGGCGAACTGTGGCGTACGCTGGAAGACGGTCAGATGACCGGCCTGCTGGGCAATCACCGGAATCGACTGCACCCCGCTCGAACCGGTGCCGATCACGCCCACCCGTTTGCCGCTGAAATCGACCCCTTCATGCGGCCAGCCGCCGGTGTGGTACCACTGCCCCTTGAAGCTGTCGAGCCCCTTGATCTTGGGCACCTGCCCGGTGGAGAGACAGCCGATGGCGGTGATGAAGTAACGCGCCAGCACCTTCTCGCCGCGGTCGGTCTCGATCTCCCACAGGTTGTCGGCATCGAGAAATCTTGCAGCGACGACACTGGTGTTGAACTGAAAGCTGCGCCGGACATCGAGCCTGTCGGCGGCATAATTCAAATACTTGAGAATTTCCGGCTGCTCGGGATATTTGCCGCTCCACTCCCACTCCTGCAGCATCTCCTTGTTGAAGGAGTAGCAGTAGATGTAGCTCTCCGAGTCGCAGCGTGCACCGGGATAGCGGTTCCAGTACCAGGTGCCACCGACATTGTCGGCCCGCTCATAGCCCTTGACGGTCAACCCCAGCTGATCGCGCAGCTTGTGCACCATGTACATGCCGGAAAATCCGGCACCCACCACCACGGCATCGACATCGGCGCTCTTCGTGCTCTGCAAGTTCGACATTTCGGCTCTCTCCTTTTATTTGAATGAGTAATGTGATGGTTCCGGCATGAAATTCGGTTCAAATGCCGATCAGCCGGCCCCAGCCGCTTTTTTCGCCGCCTGCTCTGCCTGGGCCAGCGCGCCGCGAACCGCCTTGACCACCTGCTGATAACCGCCTTCACTGCCGGGCAGGGCCAGTACGGTGAAAAAACCATGCATCTGGCCGGCATGGCGCTTGAAATCGACGGCGACACCCGCCTGCTGCAGGCGCTGTGCATAGGCCTCGCCCTCATCGCGCAGCACGTCATGCTCGGCGGTCAGCACCACTGCCGGCGGCAATCCGGAAAGATCGGCCGCGTGCAGCGGCGAGGCATCGGGCTCCAGCCGCCGTGCCGGGTCTGGCAGATAGTGATCCCAGAACCAGAGCATCGACTCACGCGACAAAAAGAGCTGGTTTTCCGGATCGACGTAGGAAGCACGCTCGAAATCGGCATCGGTCACCGGATAGATGAGCACCTGCAACGCCAAGGCAGGACCCTGCTGGTCGCGGGCGCGCAGCGCCATCACTGCCGCCAGATTGCCGCCGGCACTGTCACCGGCCACCATCAACGGCACCCTGCGGCCGGCGATCCGCTGCAGGTTCGCATCGGCCCACAACAGCGCCGCGTAGGAATCCTCGACTGCAATCGGGTAGCGGTGCTCCGGCGCCAGCCGGTAGTCGACCAGCAGTACCGCACAGGAGGTGCGCTCCGCCAGCTTGCGGCCGACGGTCTCGCTCTGCTGTGCCGAGCCGATCACCCAGCCACCGCCATGGTAGAAGACGATCAATCCGCGCGGCGACTCGATCGGCACCACCAGCCGCATCGGCACCGAACCGCCATCGCTGCTGACCACCGAATGGTCTTCGACTCGCACCATCGGCGGTGCCGGGCCCGCCAGATCGGCCATCGCCGCGCTGGCCAACCGCGCTTCGGTCGGTGTTCCCGCGTGCAGCGGCGGCCGGCCCCGTTCAGCCATCATTTCCAGAAACCGACGCGTCGCAAAATCAAGCGCCATTCGCTCTCCCTCCTGTTTTATTGTTATGTCATGCGGCATTGACCAAGGGGCGGAACGCGGCGGGGCGAAAAGCACATCGCCCTCCATGACGCCATGTCCGCCGACGCTGGCCCACCGACGGCTACCGAACGGAAATATTCGACTGGTTAGCATCCACCATGCAGGCGATCCCCGTCAATCTCTCTCCTCTGCCCTGGTGACCCTCCCGTAGATCAGGCCAGCCACCCTTCTTCTGCCATCCAGTACAGTCAGCGCAAGCCTGCCGGCATCGATCCATTGCATTGGCGGCCCGGCTCACAGGAGAATTTCCCCGCCTTGCGTCAGCCACCCATGAGACTCCCGACATGAACACCTCCGATCCCACAGTGGAACATCTGGCCCAACAGATTCACCACTTCAAACCTCCTGCCAGCTTGCCACCCGTCGATCAGTGGCATCCGGCGCGGGTTGGCGAGATCGACATTCGCATTGCGCGTGACGGCACCTGGTACCACGAAGGCGAACCGATCAGGCGCAAGGAGCTGGTACGGCTGTTCTCGACCATCCTGCGTCGCGATGAAGATGGCCACAGCTATCTGGTGACACCGGCCGAACGACTGCGCATCGAGGTCGAGGATGCCCACTTTCTGGTCACCGATGTGGAAGTGGCGGGCGAAGGCGATCAACGGCGCTTCTGCTTCACCACCCAGGTCGGCGACCAGGTGCTGGCCGGCCCCGACCACCCCCTGTGGGTCGAAGAGAGCGCCACCGGTGAACCATCGCCCTACCTCGCGATTCGCGGACGCCTTCATGGACGGCTGACCCGCGCACTCTTTTATCGTCTGATCGAAATGGCCGAAGAACGCATGGTGGACGGCAAACCTCAATTGGGTATCACCAGTTCCGGTATTTTTTTCTCGCTCGGGAGCGCCACAGAATAATCGGCCGGCGCATTTTCGATCTCCATCATGACCGCAGATGCGCAGGATGCACTCCCCGCATGGTTTTTTTCTTGGTGATGTCAGATTGCGCCTGCCCCACCCCTGCTGATGACAGGCACGCATGCTTGTCTCGACAACGAAATGCTTTATCTGGACATGGTCATCCGTCTTTGTTAAGGTTTTGAAAAAGATGCGCAAAAAAAGACAGTCCGATTTGAAGGGTCGAGCATTTTACCTCGCCAGATAACAAAAAAAGACGCATCAATTTCATGCAGGCCAATGCAGTTTCCATGCACCGTCACCCATCGGCACCTCAGACAGGTCCCCGCGACTTCAGCAAGACACGTCACTCGATTGACATCGAGTGTGCCGTATTTTTTATTAACCACTTTTTCGCTTTGTACCACTGAACATCGACATGTAAGGGAGCGCAGCTCAAAGGAGTCACAAGAGCCAGGACGGCCAGGCGATCTCCGTTTCCAGACGGAGAACATCCATTCATCACAGCAGAGCGTCCGCAGGGTGGCACGACAATGCAGATGAGCATCTCCGGCAAGCAGCCCGACGCTGCCAGGTTGCTGGTGGTCGATGATGAAATCCGTCTGCTGCGGAGCCTGCAAGAACTGCTCGTCCTGCATGGATACCAGACTGAACTGGCCCAAGGTGGTCGACAGGCGATCGAGCGACTCGATAACGACCACTTCGACGCCATCCTGCTCGACCTGCGCATGGAAGACATCAGCGGGCATGATGTGCTTCAGCACATTGCCGACCAACAGTATGAGACGCCGGTCATCGTCATCAGCGGCGAATCTTCATTCGGCGCCATCACCCAGGCGCTGTTGCTGGGCGCCACCGATTACATCCGCAAGCCCTACTCGAGCGATGAACTGCTCAAGACTCTCTCCAATACGCTGACCAATCAACGGCTGAAAACCGAAAACCGGCTGTTTCAACAACGGCTGTGGCAGTCGGAAAAACTGCATCGCCATCTGGTCGAACACTCTCCCGACGTCATTTATGTCCTCGATCATGAAGGCCGTTTCACCTTCATCAACAACCGCGTTTCCGACCTGCTTGGCTATCAGACAGAGGCACTGCTTGGCCAGCACTTCTCTGTCGTGCTGGACGACGAAGAGGAGTGGCAGCAGTTGTCATGCGATACCGGCCATGGCGATGTCGAATCCTCATTCAGAAAGCAGGCTGAAATTCGGGTCAGGAACAAATTCCACCAAGTACGCCATCTCTATGTCGAGTACTTCCCGCTCGATTTCTCCCAAACAGGCGTGATCGACCAGAGCATCAGTGAAATCACCTCCACAACCCAGGGAACCTTCGGCATTGCGCGCGACATCACCGAGCGCAAACAGGCGGAACAGACCATTCAGTTTCAGGCCTACCACGATCTGCTGACCGGGCTGCCCAACCGGACCCTGTTCAAGGATCGACTGGAGATGGCCGTTGCCCACGCCAAACGCAACAAAGATATCTTTGCGGTGCTGTTCATCGACCTGGACCGTTTCAAGGTGGTGAACGACTCGCTGGGGCACGCGACCGGTGACCTGCTGCTGCAGGCGGTCAGCGAAACACTGCGCTCATCGCTGCGCGAAGGCGATACGCTGGCACGCTTTGGCGGAGACGAGTTCACCCTGCTGCTGCCCAGCCTGCACTCGGAGCAGGACGCCGCCACCATCGCCGGCAAGATCATGGCTCGCCTCGCCAGCCCGTTTCTGCTCGATGGCCACGAAATCTTCATCGGTGCCAGCATTGGCATCGCGCTCTATCCCCGCGACGGCACCTCGATGAACCAACTGGTCGGCCATGCCGATCTGGCGATGTATCAGGTGAAAAAGCGCAACCGCAATGGCTTCTGCTTTTACGAATCGAGCATGGATGCAGCCGCTTCGGAACGGTTGCTGCTCGAAAACGACATTCGTCGAGGCATCGAGGGCCAGCAGTTCTGCGTGCAGTACCAGCCACAGATGGACATCGATTCAGGAAAAATCCTCGGCATGGAGGCATTGGTGCGCTGGCGTCACCCACTGCGCGGACTGCTGCTGCCGAACGAGTTCATTCCCATCGCCGAAGAGAGCGGATTGGTGCTGATGCTCGGCGAATGGGTATTGAGGCAGGGCTGCGCCGCCTTGCGTGAGTGGCTCGATGCAGGGCTGGAGCCAATCCGCATGGGCATCAACTTTTCCGTCCTGCAGATCGAGCAACCCAATTTTACCTCGCTGGTGCTCGCCGTTCTCGAAGAGCATCGACTCGACCCCAGCCTGCTGGAGGTGGAGATCACCGAAAATCTGCTGATGAAGGATTGGGAGGGCGTCGTCGCCAAACTTCAAACGCTGCATCAGCATGGCGTCAAGATCGCGCTCGATGATTTCGGAACCGGATTTTCATCGCTCAGTTACCTGCAGAAATTCCCCCTCACCACCTTGAAAATCGATCGCGTGTTCATCAACGAGATCAACGTCACCAACCCGGATGCCTGCCTGGTCGATGCCATTGCATCCATTGGCAAGGGGCTGAAACTCAATCTGGTGGCCGAAGGCGTCGAAACCGCGGAGCAGCTGGATTACCTGCGCCGCCTGGGCTGCCATGAGGCACAGGGCTTTCTGCTGAGTCGCTCGCTGGATCCCAGCGATGCCAGATCACTCCTGGAGCGCAATCAGAACAGGGCAACGGTCGCGCTCAGCTGACGCTGCACGGGGGCAAGGCTCCATGGACCGTCACCATGCCGTCAGAACCACTCCACAGCTCTGGCCGATGACACGCTTCAAGAAATTGATTTGCCAGCCACCTTCGATTAAGGTTTGGCTCGCGCGGAGATGGAGTTCCGGCCATGACAAGGCAAGCCATTCCCGGCCAAAAGCAGCCAGAAAACATTTTTGATCCATGCAGCGCATGGATCCGCGCTGAACGACCGTCCGCCATAACAGCATCGGGAAAACCCGTGCGCAATAATAAAAAAGGAGACGATTGTGATGTCGACAATCAGCCTGGGCCATGTCAAATGGTTCAACAACGCCAAGGGCTACGGTTTCATCATTGCGGACAACCGCTCTGAAGACATGTTCGCCCACTACTCCGCCATCATCATGGATGGATACAAGACCCTCAAGGCGGGCCAGAGAGTCAGTTTCGAGATCTCCAAGGGTCCCAAGGGCTACCACGCCATCGGCATCAGGCCTCTGGACATGCTGGAAGAGAGCAGCTCACTTCCCGCCGACGCGGCACCCGATCTTCCACCCGCTCGCCCGGAGATGGCAAAAACGCATGAGCATCACGACACCGCCAGCCAGCGCTCTCTGGAAAGCATGGCCGTAGAGTGAAGGTGCCAGGAAAGGCGATGGGATTCGACGCGCCTGTCAGTGCAACGCTCGGCCTTCCAAGAAGATACAATCAAGCCAGCAAGCAAACTCCAGCGCGATGCCGGAAAACCTGCTGACCTGGTCACCCGCGCCCCGCTGACTTGCCGGACCTGCCCGACACCGCCTGCGTCGCCGGCTGCTACCGCTGCCTGCTCTACTATTACAACCAGCCGGAACCGAACTGCTGGACCGGCGCGACGAACACGCCCGCCGCATCCTGTGGCGCCTGACCTGCTCCGAAACCGCGCTGGCCGAGACTGCCCCGCCGCAGTCGCCATCCGGCGCAAAAGCAGACATGAATGAAGCCAAAGGCGGGCAGGCGACCTGGCAGCAGGGCTTCGCCGCCGAAACGAGTGGCCTGCTGCCGCCGGTTGCCGCCGAGCACGCCGGCAGCCCGCTGCTGCACTGGCCCGACCACCAGTGCCCGTCGCCCTGCCGGATACGCCGCGCCACCTGCAAACCGAATGGGAAGACCGGGGCTACACCTTCGTCCGCTTCGGCGAGGAGCACGCCCAGTGGGCGCTCGCCTTCGGAAAGCTGGTCAAGCTGGTCGGGTGAAGACTCCGGCTCGGCTCCCCAATCGTCACCGGGCGACCTATAATCGGACCGAATTCAGCCATCATGACGAGGCACTGACATGAAGCTCGTCACCCATATTCGCCCCTTGAGCTACTTCAAGGCCCACGCCTCCGAGGTCGTGCGCCAGCTCGGCGAGGAGGGCAGCGCGATGGTCACCACCCTGAACGGCGAAGCCAAGGCCCGTGGTGCAGGACATCCACAGCTACGAGCAAACACAACAGACGCTGGCGCTTCTCAAGATTCTGGCGCTCGGTCAGCAGCAGATCGCCGAGGGCAGGGTCGTGCCGCTCGATGACGCCGTCGCCCGGGTGAAGGCGCGTCACCAGGGCAGCGAATGAGCTTTGCCATCCTTCTCACCGAGGATGCGCTGCGCGATCTCGATGACCTGTACGCCTTTATCGCCGCGCAGGACGGCATCGAGCTCGGCGATGGCGTGTTGGAGCGGATCCACGAAAAACTCACCGCGCTGCGCGAGCTGCCGGAGCGCGGTGAATACCCGCCGGAGCTGGCCGCGCTCGACGTCCGGCAGTTTCGCCAGACTCATTACAAGCCGCGGCGGATGGTCTACCGGGTCGGGCAGGACACCGTCACTGTCATGCTGATCGCCGACGGTCGGCAAGACATGCAAACGCTGTTGCAACGTCGGCTGCTGGGCTGACGCATGAAAACGGCGACCTACTTCCTCGGCCCCGCCGAGGTGATGGACGCCGACTGCCCGTCCGAAACCTTCCGCGTGCTCAAGGACAAGGAAATCCGCCAATATGGCGAATACCGCACCCGGCGCCTGGTGCTCGCGGCCTGGGATCGACTGGAAACCGGAGAACTGCGCTGATGTTTACCCGCCTACGACTTATCAACTTCAAGGCCTGGCGCGATACCGGAGATCTGGCACTAAAGCCCGTCACCATGTTGCTGGGCACCAATTCGTCGGGCAAATCCTCCCTGATCCAGAGCCTGCTGCTGCTCAAGCAGACCGTGCAGTCCCCCGACCGCACGGTGCACCTGAATCTGGGCGGGGATGAGGTCAACGACCTGTTCAATTTCGGCAGCTTCGACGATGTGTTGAACCAGGCGGCCGCATCGCCGCGACAATTCTCGATTGCCTTCGATTTCATGCGCGATGATCACGAGCGCATCAAACAAGGCGGATTCGATTGCAGCTACGGCCAGACCTCATCCCGCAGTGTGGCCGTACAAACGTTGAAGCTGTCCACAGATTCACGACGCTTTCAGGCCGTGCGCCGTGACAAAGGCGCGTTTTCTATCCTGGTGGACGAAGAATCGCAGCCGCGCATGAAGGGCCGGGATTGCGCGCCGGAGCGTTCGATCGCGCTCTCTGCCGATGTCATTGCAAGGCTGGACAAGGATGGGCCACTGGCCGAGGACTTGAGTCTCGCCATCCGCCGCGAGTTGGAGAGCATCAGCTATCTGGGGCCACTGCGCCGCAAGCCGGAACGCGATTATCCGTGGAACAAGACCAAGCCCGGCGACGTGGGCAGCGACGGCCGTGCCGCCATCGATGCACTGCTGGCCAGTGCGTTGCTGAAAGGCGAGGAACAGAACGTCGTGGTAGAGGGTGTCTCCAAATGGCTCAAGCGCATGAAGGTGGCCGAAAATCTGGAGGTGCGCCAGCAGGGGCGATCGAACCGCTATGAGTTGGTGATCCACCGTGATGGCGTGGCCTGCAACCTGCGCGACGTGGGTATTGGCGTGTCGCAGGTGCTGCCGGTATTGGTGGTGGCCTACTTCGCGCCCCGTGGCAGCACGATCATCCTGGAGGAACCCGAGATTCACCTGCATCCGCTGGCGCAATCCGTACTTGCCGAGCTGTTCGTCGAGGTCAGTCGACAGCGCGGGGTGCAGTTCATCGTGGAGACCCATTCAGAACATCTGTTCCGGCGCATGCAGACCCTGGTGGCCAGGCAGAAAGTGTCCACAGACGATGTGGCGCTCTATTTCGTCGAGCGCAAGGGCAAGTCAGCTCACCTTCGGACGCTGGCGCTGGACGACTTTGGTCGCCTTCCCGACTGGCCGCCCGGATTCTTCGGCGACGCACTGGGCGAGACGCGCGAGCAGGCGCGCCTGATGTTTGAGCGCCAGAAAAAGAGCGCGCCGTGAAGGCGCGTTACGTGGTGGACACTAATGTGCTGATCGCCGCCAGCGCGGCGGACCCGATTCACCCGAAGGATATTGACGCTACCCCGGCAGACCCCGGTTTGCGCAAGGTGATCTGGGACTGGCTGTACGCCTTCGAGCAAGGCCCGTCGCGGATGGTGCTGGATTTGGCCGGTCGCATTTACGACGAATACATCAACAATCGAAATCTTGACTTCAATGCCTACGGCATTCAGGTCGTCATGCACAAATGGAGCACGGCGGCGGTGGACGGGGTAGAGGTTGTCTACGATAACGATGGTCATGGTGTCTTGCCGGCAACGCTTGCTTCTGTTGTCCATGATCTTGCAGACCGAAAAATGGTAGCGGCGGCGTTGGCTGCGCGTGAAGCGTTTGGGGAGGGTTGCATTGCCTTTGCCGGCGATACCGATTGGCACGATTGGGAACGCGCACTGGCCGCGCATCAGGTGCAACTGGAGCCAATCATCGAGGCTTGGTCACGGCAGAAACATGCCGAAAAACGGCATCGTTGAACGGGCGACATGACCGATTTCTTCCGCTTTCCCCACACCCCGCACCTGGCCTGGCTCGGCCCGGGCGTGCCGCGCGACGACAAGGTGCTCGCGCCGGCCGAGGCACAGGCGCTGCTGGCGGGTGAAGTGGTGGTGGAGGAGAAGCTCGACGGCGCAAACCTGGGGCTATCGCTGGCGCCGGATGGCAGACTGCGCGCCCAGAACCGCGGCCAGTATCTGTACGAACCCCATGCCGGCCAGTTCGCGCGGCTGCCGGCCTGGCTGGCGCAGCATGAGGCCGGGCTGCGCGAGGCGCTGACGCCGGAGCTGATCCTGTTCGGCGAATGGTGCGCCTTGACCCACAGCATTGCCTACACCGCGTTGCCGGACTGGTTCGTCGGCTTCGACATCTATGACCGGGCCAGCCAACGCTTCTGGAGCCTGGCGCGGCGCAACGCGCTGCTGGCGCGGATCGACATACCGGCGGTGCCCGAAGTCACTCGCGGCCGGCTGACGCTGGCGATGGTGAAGCAGCTGCTCGAAGAAACGCCATCGGCCTGCGGTGCGCCGCACGTCGAAGGCTTCGTGCTGCGCCGCGACGCCGGCGACTGGTGCGAAGCGCGGGCCAAGCTGGTGCGCGCCGATTTCGTCCAGGCGATCGACACCCACTGGCGCCGCCGCATGCCCGCCTCCAACCGGCTGGCGTTGACGACGTGAACGGCCTCTCGCCAATCCCGCTCGCCAAGCTCGCCCACGGCGCCGGCAACGTGGTGGAACCGGGAGCGACCGACGGCTGGCTGGCGTTCATCATGCCGGGTCGCGATCTCACGCGGTCGCGGCACAGCCCGCATGCCCTGCGGCCTGGCACCGAGGCCATGTGTTTCGGGCACAGTGACTGTGGGCTCGGTTTGGCGTCGCGCGATGACCTCGTCGCCCACGGGCCCGGTCGTCTGCTGGGCGCACGCGCTGCAGCGAAGTCACCGAGGTAGACGAAGCCCCATGACACTCGCCGGCCTCGACACCCCGCTCGACATCCTTACCCGCGTCTTCGGCTATCACGCCTTCCGGGGCCGGCAGGCGGCGATCATCGATCACGTGGTCGGTGGCGGCGACGCGCTGGTGATCATGCCGACCGGCGGCGGCAAGTCGCTGTGCTATCAGGTGCCGGCGCTGGTGCGCGGCGGCGTCGGCGTGGTGGTGTCGCCGCTGATCGCGCTGATGGACGATCAGGTGGCGGCGCTGCG
>ERZ1645192.825-NODE-825-length-25959-cov-5.896039_pt1 | contig 25959 bp, 19 predicted proteins | sample MGYA00575354_ERZ1645192 | MGnify/ENA primary metagenome ERZ1645192 (study PRJEB40844, sample SAMN11349763) | freshwater sediment metagenome | isolation source: river sediment | host: Sediment | place: India: Faizupur Khadar , New Delhi | collected 2017-02-21 ... | reverse complement strand
CGCTCTAAATCATAAATTAGCTGCCCTGCGCCGGGCGGCGCTGGAACTTGGCCATCAGAGCGAAGCCCTTTGGCAGGTCAAGACTGCCCATGATCTTAAACGCCAGGCATTTGAGGCAGACCAAACAGTTTTTATCACAGCCTTAAATGGCCGGATCCATTTGGCAGAATCTTTGCTTGCCGGAATAACTTATGTAAAAGGGCAGGGCATAGAAAAACGCCTGTTAAGAAGGGTGCCTCGTGAGATGAAGCTTGGCGATATCTTTCATGACTGCATTGGTATGCGCCTTATGCACGGCTTTATGCCGGTAACAAATGTATTTTGGACTTTAGCGCCTTGGTTAATGAATGGAGGATATCAAGTTGTCGAGGTATTGGATAACGGCAATCCCGTGGCCAAGCAGCATGCAGAACTTAAAGCTTACCAGGGCCAACTCGTAATCGGGATTGAAGATATTAGTTTTATGCCGGCCGATGTCGCCAAGCAAGAAACACGCGACCATCTTATGGATGTGCCGACCCGAGAGCTTTATTTAGAGGCTACTTTGGGCTGGGGCCGTCAGGCCAGCGCCGCTATGGGTAGCGGACAGGTGCTGCTTTATCCTTACATACATGAAATGGTACGTCAGGCCGGCCAAGGCAATCTTTATTATGCGATGGTGCAAAAAGATAAAACGCCTAAGGCTAGCCAGGATGCGCTCAATGAGTCAAAGTCTCCTCAAGTATCCGCGGGGGTATCAGTGTTAACCAGAATAAGTGTCAGGTCCGGCATCAACAGCTTAAAAGTTATTATCAAAGGTATTTTGAGTTGGAAGGTATTTACTCCCGTTCGGTCCTACCTCATTGATTGGTACAGTAATTGGCTGGTAGAGCGCTCTGGAGAGGGCAGGAACTTTACGGAATTATTCTTGGTTGAGCCGGTACAAGATATTATTGCTCAAGCAACCGGGTTAATAAATAATTCACCTGTGCAATGGTACATGCAATGGTCAAGAAAGCCCCGTTGGCTTAAATTGAATATTGCCACTGACAGCAAAGAAACCGTGGTGATGAAAAGATTATTCGCGAATTTCGTTTCCGCGGTCGCATATTATATATATTCAAATTACGAAGATTCGGAGTCGGCGCGGGCATTGGAAGCGGCTATTCTTGCCGGAGATGGAAAAAGCGTAGCGCGGATTCTCTCAAAGATTGATGACCCGGTGTTTACTAATACATTGCGGAGCCTGCAGGAAGCAAGCGGGTTAAACGCCCAAGAGTTTAACTGGTTTGTGTTTCAGAAATATCCCCAGGTGATGACGAGTAAGGTGGAAGCCGAAATCATTATTCCGGCCGCTAAATCTTCTGTGGACGTCCGTGATGATTCGAAAAGTTCCGCTACGGTTATACAGCCGGGGCGCCCTAGCTTTAGTGGTACCTTAATGACCGTGAATCGTTTATTAGGGTTAACAAGTATAGATGAGGCGGAAGCTCAAGAAGGGGTGCTGCTGGCCATACCGTTAAGCGCTGATGATGTATTTCTCTCTGCGCCTTCCGGTGGCAATACCGCAACAGCCGATCAGGCTGATTTAAGGGTAGAATCCGTCCAGAGCCCATCGATTTCCTCGACCGGGTTTGGCGATGAGCATCAGGCTAATCGGAATATTCTAGACGGAATTCTTAAAATCGCCGTGCAGCAGGGTTTAATCACCCAGGCAGAGCGCCAGAGGCGTCTGGTTGCTTTTGACGCTAATGCCAAGGCCGGCCTGGATGAAGATCTGGATTTAACCGTAGACGGTCAGAATGTGTATCTGATTAACGGCCAGATGGTGGTGGTTATTGACGCCCCATATTTATCCGTTACCGAAGCAGGAGAGCAGTCTGTGTCGGCCGGATTAAGAAGGGGTGTGATTTATATTACCCGCCAGCGCTTCAGGGAGCTAAACCAGGAGCAATTGGAAGAAACAATCAGGCATGAGCAGGCGGAAGTAAATTATCTGCGCCAGAAGGCCAGGGAGATGTTCCCGGGCCTTGATGAAGCTACTGCCTATGAATTATTCAGTAATTTTCTTAAAAATCCGCAAAATCAACAGCAGGCGCAAGCTTTGATCCAGGAGGCGCACCAATATGCCATCCTTCAGGCCCCGCGACTATCCCGGCTTGCCGCCATTGATGCAGCGATCCAGAGCGCGAACCAAAAAGATTCCGTATTTTATACAACTACCTTGATTGACCTGCTCAAAGAACTTTCTTTTACCGACCAGGTCGATATTTTTGTCCGCCTCCTAAGAAACGATTACCGTTTGGATACCCGGCAGAGAAGGGGGTTGTTGGGTAATCAGACATCCCCTTGGGAGGATGTTTTGGCGTTGGTGGAAAATACCTTGAGCCAAAGCATAGAAATTCTGCCTTATATCATCCCCTTGCTTAACGATCCTCTGATTCCTGATCGTGCCAAAAGCCATATTTGGAAGGTGCTTAGAAGCTTAGCTTATGTCGATATTGGAGCCCTAATCGGCAGCTTAAACGCCGCCGGCCTGACGCCGGAAATGCTGGTTGAAATGGCGTTAACTCCGTTTAGAGAGGATCGCCAAGGCGAGACCGAAGTCGCCAGCATTCTTTACACATTGCTTAATAGCCGCGACAACAACCTTTTACCGGTTCAGAGAAGCTATGCCCAACTGGTGTTGGCGCTTGCCCAGCGATACCTGAGCCTGAACCGGAGTTTTGATACCATGCTTATTGAAATGTCTTTAGAGTTAACGGAACAGGCCATGCCATCTGATCAGCTGCCGCTTGGGCAGGACCGGGCAGCCGCTGCGCGCAACGCTTACGTTGAACAGATTATGGCTATGAATGAGATATTCCAACAAGCGATGGAGATTATTTATGCGCACCCCGATATTTCTTACCAAGAGTTATTCGAGGCATTATTGTCAGGTCAACAGGGGAAAGCAAGATATACGCGCTTATCCAGAAAACAAAGAATAGCGTTGAGAACTCTTTTGATCCGTAACCGCGCCGACCGGATCGCGCTTAAGCAAAAGTTTGAGCAGGACAAGCGGAATTATCCGATCGATGCTTTTAACGATGCCTCCCGGGAATTAATGGAGTTGTACCGGCAGCGCAAGGCTTTAGCCCGCGCCCGGGATAATCCGGCGATCCGGCAGATCAACAGGCGGATCGCTGCTTTAAGGTCTGGGTTGCGGCAGTTACGCAGCCAGATCGCACCGTATTTAGAGAGCGAATGCGGATTAGCCATTCAGGATGCCCCACAGGTCGCGATTATTGAGCTGGGGCCTTTGGGTTTAGAGATCCATGTCGATTACCATTCTTTGCAAAAAGTCATGTATTCCCGTCCACCCTCTAAAGAAGGAGTTGTGCAGAGGAGCTATCTGGAAGATATGATGTTTAATATGTTTGGCAAAAAAAATATCCGCATTGACGCTAATGCGCTGCGGGATCTATTACGGCAGTTTCCCTATTATTTATACCGGAATTTTCAGAATGAAATGGTAGCTTACCTGACCGGGGCGGAATTGCGTTACAGCGACCCCGACGATTTACTCGACTATTATTTCCAATATTATTCATACCAGCTTTTTGAGTATATCAAGAAGGAGAAGTGGTTTGCTGAATTAGGGATTCCGGAGAGCCAGCTTAGAGCTTATTTGGAGGAAGGCTTAAATAGTCGGGAATGGCAGCAAGTGAAGACAAGGTTGAAAGCCGCAAAAAAACTGCTTGATGATCTGGTAGATATTAAAGCCACCTTGATTTATCAGGAGTTATTAGCGCAAGGAGCCCCTGGCAGTCAGCAGGAGCTTAAGGATATAGCTTACCAGCAGGCCGCGCTCTATGTGATGGGGTTATTTCAGCTAGTGCCCATTCTTAAAATCGACAGATTAACTGTTGTTTTGGAAATGCTCAAAGCAGAGCTGCAAGCTAAAGGGATCAGTGCCAGTAATATATTAAGGGTTATGCCGCAGCGTTCGCGTAACCGGCAAGGAGGCATCGAAAAACAAACCTGGGCAGGAGCAGCGGGTGCGGGAGTGGTCTGGACGATATTCAGGGGTGGAGACCGGGTCATCAACCATGAAAGACAGCACGTTGTTTACGGCCAGTATACCGGCGCGGAAGCAGAAAGATATACTCCTGGATTTAATGATTTTCAGCGGCTGTTATCGGATGCCGTATATGGCAAGCCCCAACTACCCCCTATGGAGCAGCCGGTTGGTCCTGAGAGTGAATCTACCCTGGAGGGCGAGGAAGACGGCAATTTTATGGGTTCTTCCGAACAAGTGACCACTGGCAATCTGGATTATTTGGGCGAACCGGCAGATAAGACGGCTTCAGCGGTTAAGGGTGGGGTTTTAGCCGACCGGGTCATTTTAGATCCGCGAGGAGAAGTCGACCTTAAAGAAGGAACGGTAAATATCGCAGGTATAGAGGTCGGGGTGAGGGTCGATAATCATATGCCGGACCTGGCCCGGATCAAGGGCGGAGTTGTCGTTATTAACCTTGAAAGATTAAATTTGCTTTTAAAAGATTCCGGGCTGGATCCTCAGAAGAAAATGGAAGCGGTCATGCGGTTTCTGGCTCATGAGTTGGCTGAGACGGTAGCTTTAAGGATGGGATACGCACCGGCAGATGCGCATGTCGCGGGCATGATGGCGGAGGCGATGATCTCTAAAACTCCTGAAGTCCGGGCAGCCTTGTCTCCCATTTTAGGACAGAGAGATGAATTAGATGCTTTATCTGCAGAAAATAAAGGCAGGTATTTAGCCGGGGCTTCCCAGCCATATACTAACGCAATAGCTAATGAAGTCGCCGCTCCCCTTTTGGTAAAAGAAGGGCCTGAGGATCAGTTGAAAATATTAGAAGTAGGCTCCGGTTCAGGGGCGCTTTCTGTAGCTGCCGCTTTGCAGGATGGGACTAGCCTGGTGATAGGTTTGGATCCTGACCCAAACAATGTATTATTAGCCGGCAGGGTCAGGAAGTTTGCGGGCAATCTGGACAGAATCGGTCTCTTTGACAGATCCGGGGATGTGGAAGGGCGCGTAGAAGAGCTAGAAAGCAGTCAGGCGGCTCCTGAGCCGATCGCTAACGTTGAATTCCGGGAAGGCAGCGCTACCCGGATACCTTTTGGCGATAACTCATTTAACCGGATAATCTATTTTGACGTTGATGCCTTCATTTTTAATGCCTCTGATAAAGTCAAGGCTATCCAAGAGATCTTGAGGGTGATTGATAAGCAGAAGGGAGGGTTGATTCACGCCCGCCCCAAAGCCAGCGCCCGGGAAAAAGACCTGCAAGATTTTATCGCGCTTTTTAACACCGAGGCAGCCCGGATGGGTGTAAAGTTAGATTACCGGATTACGCGTTTTTCAGATTCAGGGATCGGTGTATTATTCATCATCCGGCCGCCCTCTTTGGCAGGAGGTCCGGTTGCCCAGGGTGGGATTGATTTGCGTTCTTTACCGATCGTTACGCAGTCTGTGAATCATCTTAAGGCTGATATCAGGAGTATGTCCGTAAGTAATTTACAGCGCCTGGATTTGTCCAGCGAGCTTTTGGATATTCAACGTTTGGTGAGCTCCGGGATCGTTCCTTCTGTTGAGCGGATTAAAGAGTTTTTTGCCGCTGGCTGCCTTAAAGGTGCCCTGCCTGCGGATGCCAAAAAGGTCACATCTTGCATCGCCAGCATTTTAAGAACACAGGAACAAAGTTGTGAGTTGACTAATCCGGCGCTTAAAGATATTCTGGTCGTTTTGAATTCCGGAGGGAATCTGGAAGAATTTAAATTAATCCTTGCCCGTTAAAGGGACGCTTGCCTTTTTGCCTACCGGCCAAAGGTCCATTCTTTCACAAAAAGCGTCCCTTTTTATTTTTACTTATAACAATCCCCTTGAAATTCAAACCAATACCTATATAATGAGTTAGGAAATTTAACGCTGGCCAAGCTAATTTTAGTTCCAAGCTTAATATGCATATATTGATTTTAATCACTGCTAAAAATAAAAAAGAAGCGGGCAAGATCGCCGCCGCCCTGATCAAGGCTAAATTAGCCGCTTGCGTTAATCTTGTCGATCAGGTCGATTCGCTATTTTTTTGGGCTGGTAAAATCGATAAAGCCTCCGAAATATTGCTGCTGGTTAAGTCAAGAAAAGAAAAATTTCCTCAACTGGTTAAGCTGGTCAAGTCTTTGCACAGTTATGAAGTTCCGGAAATTATCGCCCTGCCCATTATCGGGGGGGATAAGCCTTACCTGAGGTGGATCGATGCAGCTCTCCGGTAGCCCGTTTGATTTTTTGATCGCTTTTGGCGCTGGTTTTTTAGCCAGCCTGACTCCTTGTGTTTATCCGCTTATCCCCATCAGCGCCGGATATATCGTCGGCAACGCCAGGGATTCCAAAACCAAGGCTTTAGGGCTTAGCCTGGCTTATGTGACCGGGATGGCGGTTACCTATTCCGGGCTGGGAATGCTGGCGGCATTAACTGGGAGCATCTTTGGTGAATTTAGCTTAAACCCGCTGGTCCAGATTGTCGGCGGGATTCTCATATTTATTTTTGGCTTGAGCATGTTTGACCTGATACCCTTAAATTTTAATTTTCATTTCAAACTGCCGGTTTACAAGAAAGCAAATTTACTGGGGGCGTTTTTGCTGGGCTTGATTTCCGGCTTTATGATTACGCCCTGCCTGACCCCGATTCTCGGTTCGATCCTGGCTTATTTATCGACCAAAAATAATGTTTTTTACGGAGGCTTCCTTTTATTGAGTTTTGCCTACGGGATGGGCCTGATCTTTATTCTGGTCGGCACTTTCGGGACCAGCCTGGTTAACTTACCCAAAAGCGGGAAATGGATGATTGTGGTCAAAAAAATCTGTGCCGCGATCATGATTTTAGCCGGCCTGTATCTTATCTTGTTAGCCTTTAGGAGATCCTATGTTTAGTTTAAAGAGTTACAAGGTGTTATTATTGACGGCTTTAGTTTTTTTAAACGTCGGCAGCTGTTTTGGGGCCCCGGCCGGGGAGATAACCTTAGAGGACCTTAACGGCCAGTCGCATGCCCTGAGCAGTTATACCGGTAAGCCGGTGATTTTATTTTTCTGGACTACTTGGTGCCCTTCCTGCCGCAGTGAATTGAATGATTTAGCCCAGCGCTCAAGCGATATCGCCAAGGAGGGGATCGTGCTTTTAGGGGTGGATGCCGGCGAGCCTGCTTATAAAGTGCAGCGTTATCTCAAAGGGCGGCAGTTTGATTTTCCGATACTGCTGGACCAAGAGATGGATCTTGTGGATAAATATGATTTATTCGGAGTGCCGACATTCGTTTTTATAAATAAAGAAGGCAGAATGGTGGCCAAGTCCCACCGGCTTTTGCCTAATTACAAAGATGTGCTTTCGCGTTCGCTAGACCGATGAGTAAATTTTATGATCTAATTCAGGAAATCTGCGCTAAAGACACCCGGTATAAGCCGGATGCCTATGAGTTTGTGCTCAAGGGCCTGGAGTTTACCCGGAAAAAATTAAAAAAAACTGCGCATCTGACCGGGACGGAGCTTGCCTGGGGTTTACGGGATTATGCGATTAATCAGTATGGGCCTTTAGCGGCCCGGGTTTTGGATCACTGGGGTATTTATCAAACCCTGGATTTTGGCCATATTGTTTTCAATCTGGTGGAAAAAAAGCTTTTATCCAAGACCAAGGAAGACACGCTTCTTGATTTTAGCCAGGTTTATGATTTCAAGGCGGCATTTTCCAACATTCTGGCCGACAGCGTAGCCGCGGCATTCAAGGTGAAACAATGATCAGCCAGGAGATCAAAGATCTGCTGGAGGCCAGGGAATTCATCAGTGTTGCTTCCTGCGACTTAAGGTTCAGGCCCAACGCCGCACCTAAATTCCTGCTTAAGGTCGAAGGCAGTTATGTTTACCTGGTAGATTATGTGATTGGCAGGACCTTTAGCAATATCCAAGCTAACCCGCGGGTTTCCATTTCATTTTTCGACAACAATTCATTGATCGGTTATCAGCTTAACGGCAAGGTAGAGATTATCAGCGCGGGCCAAGAATATCAGCAGGCTAAAGAGCAGCTGCAGCGCCGGGAGGTTGACCTGGCGACGACCAGGATCATTGACGGAGTACTCAAAGGGCAGGCGCATAAGGCATATGAAGTAGCCGCCGCCCAACAATTCATAATTTTAAAAGTCAAAGTCGAAGAAATTGTACACCTGCATCCCGGAGGATTTTTAAAGCGGGAGAGAGTATGAGTGATTTAAAGGGATTAGCCTGCGGTATCGGCAGCTTACCATTAACCGATGCGCAACAAGCCGCCGAGCTGGTCTTGCGTTTTCTGCCGCAGATACCTTTTTGGCCCCAATTGCCTAAAAGCTGCCCCGGGGAAGGCATGCTGGTGCAGTTTAGCGAGAATTTGCCCGGCCTTAAAATAAAGGGTAAAGATCTGTTTTTCGATGACCGCAACAGAGAAAATGACCTGGAAACTTTTTATGACCGGTTTATCGGCCAGGACCTGGAATATTTTAAGATCAGCCCGGATTTTGCCGCCGGGCTTTACGCTTTTGCCCGGCGTTTGGAGCAGGCGGATCTCTCGGGGGTAAGATTTATCAAGGGTCAGGTTACCGGACCGTTCACTTTTTGTTCCGGGGTTACTCAAGGTGACGGGAAAACCATTTTGCATGATGAAATAATCAGGCAGGCGATGGTCAAAGGGTTAGCGATGAAGGCCCTCTGGCAATTAGAATATTTTAAGCCTTTTGGCAAACCGATGATCATTTTTTTCGATGAGCCTTACCTGACCGGAGTGGGTTCCGCTTATACCCCGGTTAACCGGGAGGAGGTGATCGCAGTTTACCGGGAATTGACAGATACCTTAAAGAGCGCGGGCTGTTTGGTCGGGGTGCACTGTTGCGGTAATACCGATTGGTCGATGCTGGCCGAGAGCGGGATCGATATCATTAATTTCGATGCCTTTAATTTCCAGGAACGTTTTGTGCTTTATGCGGATAGCCTGCACGCATTTCTTAAAAAAAACGGGATCATCTGTTGGGGTGTCGTTCCCACCCAGGAGTTTAGCCCCCAGCAGCGGCCTGAACTGTTGGCGCAAAAGTTGAATTTTGGGCTGGAGGCCTTGGTTAAAAAGGGGGTAAGCCGGCAGTTACTGCTAGAAAGGCTCCTGATCAGCCCGGCCTGCGGTTTGGGCACTTTAAGCCCCCAAAACGGCGAAGGGATCTTAAGCCTGCTGCATCAAACCAGCCTGTATTTGCGCCAAAACCTCTAAAATAAAAATATTTGACAAAATAAATTTAAGTTATATAATCAGAGGAACCGCTTTTTCGTTTTTTAAGGTTAGTACCGGACGTCATTTGACCTTCCTTGAGTACTACAAAAATTTAAGTAATTTTTAGGAGCCTTATGAAAGAGATCAGAATTCACGCCCGCGCCGGCCAAGGTGCCATTACCACCGCCGCTTTATTGGGTTTTGGCTATTTTAATGAAGGTAAATTCCCGTATGCTTTTCCTAACTTCGGGGCGGCGAGAATGGGGGCGCCGATGAACGCCTTTGTGCGGGTAGACAGCGATCCGGTGCGCGTGCGCAGCCAGATCTACGAGCCTGATTACGTAATTATCGTGGATCCTACCCTGATGCGCGGTTTTAATTGTTTTTCCGGGCTTAAAGAAGACGGGTTGGCAATTATTAACGGTAAAGAAGATGTTGATCTGCCTAAATTGAAAGCCAAACAAAAGGCGTTTGTCGTTCCGGCCAATGAGATCGCTTTAAAGCATATCGGCCGTCCGCTGGGGAATACCGCTTTGATCGGAGCATTCGCCGCCGCCACAGGAGAGTTAAAACTGGACAATCTTATCGCGGTGGTCAAAGACCGCTTCAGCGGCAAAGCCCAGGAGGGCAATATCGCGGCGGTTGGGGAAGGTTTCGCATACATCAAAAATAAATTGAAAGGATAAAATGTTTGGCCCCTTAACTGTAAAACCAGCGGAAAGCAAAGGCGATAAAACCGGTAGCTGGAGAACGCTTGCCCGCCCCCATTATTTGCACCAGAACTGCATCGCTTGCCGGATGTGCGTTTTGATCTGTCCGGAGGGCTGTGTTAGCGGCAAGGAAAAGAACGCTTTTACGGTTGACTATACTTTTTGTAAAGGTTGCGGAGTTTGCGCCGATATCTGTCCTAAAAAAGATATCGCGATGGTCCCGGAAGAACAACAAGGTGAGAAAAAGTGAACCCCGCACCTTCCAAATATTTAACAACTAGTACTTACGGTTTAAAATTATTTAAAGGAGAAGGTGCGGAGTGAAAGAATTCGTTGAAGGTTCGCATGCTATTGCTCAAATTATCAAGCTCTGCCGCCCGGGGGTGATTTCAGCTTATCCGATTACTCCCCAAACCCATATCGTTGAAGACTTAGCGCAGATGGTGGCCAACGGAGAGCTCAACAGCCAGTTTGTTAACGTTGAAAGCGAGCATTCTGCCGCCAGCGTCGTATTAGGCGGATCAGCTACCGGGGTGCGCGTTTATACCGCCACCAGCTCTCAAGGGTTATTTTATATGCAGGAGGTGGTTTTTAATATTGCCGGGATGCGCCTGCCGGTGGTGATGACCTGCGCTAACCGTGCCATCAGCGCCCCGATTAATATTTGGAACGATCAGCAGGACTCTATTTCTCTGCGCGATTCAGGGTGGGTCCAGATCTATGCCGAGAATAACCAGGAAGCCGTAGATTTCCACCTGATCGCTTACCGTTTAGCCGAAGATAAGAGAGTGATGCTGCCGGTGATGGTTTGCATGGATGGTTTTATCCTGACCCACGGTATGGAAACGCTGGACCTGCCGGAGCAGGAAAAAGTCGATAAATTTTTACCTAAATATAATCCTTTATATAAATTAGATCCGGCTGAGCCGATTTCGATGGGGCTTTTGGCTGATCCGGATTATTACCTGGAAACCCGTTTCGCGATCCAGGAAACGATGAAGGATGTAATCGGTTACCTGGGCCAAATTAGCGGCCAGTTTAATACGGTTTTTGGCCGTGATTACCAGGATTTATTAGTCGAAGAATACCAGACCAAGGATGCCGAAAAGGTGATTGTCGCCATGGGGTCGGTTTGCGGGACGATTAAAGAAGTAGTCGATGAGCAACGCGCCAAGGGTAAAAAGGTCGGGCTCCTGCGGATAATCGCTTTTCGTCCTTTTCCCTATGCGCGAGTCTATGAAGCCTTAAAAAACGTTTCCAAAATCGCCGTGTTGGATAAGTCAGTTTCCTTGGGGGCCTATGCGCCGATTGCCGTCGAGATGAAAGCGGCATTCTACGGTAAGAAAAAAGCTCCGCAGGTGATTAGCAGCTTTGTGGCGGGCCTGGGCGGCAGGGATATTACCTTAGAATCGGTGCGTGAAGTATTCAGAAGGCTGGGTGCCAAGGAAGTCAATTCGGATTTCATTGATTTAAAACCGGAATTACTCAAGGAAGAATATGGACAATAGCCATTTGTTTAAGTTTGGTCATACCGCTTGCGCCGGTTGCGGCCAGGCCATCGCCGCGCGCTTAGTGATTGAAGCGGCCGGACCCAACACGATCGTTACCAACAATACCGGATGCCTGGAGGTTTTTTCTACCAAGTATCCGGAAACCGCCTGGGGGGTCCCCTGGATCCACTCTTTGTTCGAGAATTCCGCCGCGGTTGCCTCGGGAGTCGAAGCGGCGTTGATTTATCTGGGCAAAAAAGAGACAACAAACGTGATCGCTCAAGGAGGGGATGGTTCTACCGGGGATATTGGCCTGCAGGCGTTGAGCGGCATGCTTGAGCGCGGCCACGATATCTTGTATGTTTGTTATGATAATGAAGCTTATATGAACACTGGGGTCCAGCGCAGTGGCCTTACTCCTTTTGATACTAATACTACTACCAGCCCCGCAGGCAAAGCATCCTCCGGTAACATCCGGCCTAAAAAACCCGTGCCGGAAATTTGTAATGCACACGGAATTCCCTATGTGGCTACCGCATCTGCAGGTTTTCCTCAGGATTTAACCCGCAAGGTTAAAAAAGCAATTTCAATCAAAGGACCAAAATACATTCAGGTCCACGTACCTTGTCCTTTAGGCTGGCGCCATGATACTAATCAGATGCTGCCGGTGGCTAAAATGGCGGTTGAGACCGGGCTTTACCCTTTATTCGAATATGAAAACGGAGCGCTTGCCGCCCGCCGGCAGATTACGCCAAAACCGGTGGAAGAATATTTAAAGCTCCAGGGAAGATTTAAACATCTCCTCAATCACCCTGAAGAGATCAAAAAGATTCAGGAGATTGCGGATAACAATATAAGGAAATACGGTTTAAAGGCAGAGACTGTAAGCCAAGGCTAAGAAGTGTTCTTGAGCCGGGATTAAGGAGGGTGAAGATGGGAAAACAGGCAAGGGCAATCGCGGATTTGAGTTTAAAGGACCTGGTTAAGGATTTAAATAAAGCATATTGCGATGAGTGGTTGGCATTTTATCTTTATTGGTATATGGCGCAGACAGTTTCCGGCAGGAATTATGAAGGCATTAAGGGTGCTTTGGAAAAACTGGCTAAGGATGAGTTTGAACATGCAGGTGAATTGGCGGATTTGATTACCAAGTTAGGGGATGTGCCGGTAGCTAATCCGATGGAACTGGAAAAAGGGGCGAACGCGCCGTATTTGATGCCGCCGAAGAATTCCGCTGACATTAACCGGATCATCCGGATCGTAGCCGAAGCAGAAGCAGGAGCGATCGAAGTTTATAATAAATTAGCCAAAAAAACCTTGGGTAAGGACAATGTGACTTACCAGCTGGTAACGCATATTTTAAGCGAAGAAGTTGATCATGAAGAGATGTTTGAAAACTTGCTGGAAAGATAAATAACAGGGGGTTGGCTGCTTTATTTTTAGAGGAGGGTATTATGGCTAAAATTACCGTTGATGCTTCGACATGCGTGGGTTGTGGTTTATGCGAGCAGTCTTGCCCGGAGGTCTTTGAGGTCCAGGGTGACGGCGTAGCGCACGTTAAATCGCAAAGCTGCGGCTCATGTAATTTACAGGAAGTAGCGGATTCCTGCCCGGTTAATTCGATCAAGATCAGTTAACCGTTTGGCCGATAATCATTAAAATAGGCTGACTAGATATTTAGTCAGCCTATTTTTTTAAGGCATAATGATTATTGCGCTTTTTGCCTGAGCTGTTCGATAAAGGCGGCGAATTTTTCGCTCTTTTTAGCGGCCAGCACCCTTTTGGCGAAGGCTTCCTTGTCTTGGTTAAATTTGTTTTCGTCGATCGGTTTTAAGGACTTCAGCTTTATTAAATAATAGCCCTGATCGGTAGTTAGGATTTCGCTTGTTTCATTGTTTTGTAGGTTTTTGGCGGCTCGCCAAAAGTCACCTGCTGCACCCAGGTCCTCCAGGGAGCCGGTGGATTTAAAATAACCGCTGGAAGCAGTTTTTAAGTTGCTGGCCGCTGCCGCTTGGCTAAAATTCATTTTTTTCAGATTTTGCGCACAGGTATTGATTTTTTCGAAAGCCGCTGTTTTAGCTACTTCTTGGGTGTAGGCGGCCTTAACCTTGTCTTTTATTTCCTCCAGCGGCGGGATACGGACCGGTTGAGTGCCCTGTCCGGGCTCCTTAAAGAGTGTTTTATGCTTGGCGTAATAATTGGCAATTTCCTCTGCCGTCGGCTGGATAGTTTTACTGCTCTCGGAAAACAGGCTGGCGATATAATCAATGCTTAATTCCTGATTGGCTTGCAGATACTCTTGGCGGATCTGCTCATCCGTTAACTTTAAATCTTTCGTTAGCTGTTCATAGAGTTTAGCCAGTATCAGGTTTTGGCGGGTCTGCTCTTCGTAAATCCTGGGCTGCAGGCGTAAAAAGTAACGCAAGGTTTCTTGGTAAATGCGGTCATTAAAACCTTGCTGGTCCTGGAAATAGGGGGCATTTTGGATTTGCTCGACTACTTCTTTATCACTAGCCTTGAGCCTGCGCCTTTTGGCTTCCGCTAAAAGCAGCAATCTTTCCCAGGCCTGGCCTTCCAGGTCCAGATATTTTTCGATTTCCGGCAGATGGTCGCCAAATCTCATCAAGGCGGCTGTTTTGACTGCTGCTAGTGAATCTTTGTATTCCAGCATACTGACATTTCTGCCAAAGATCCTTCCTGCGACTGACGGGCCTGCCTGTTTATCGGCACTGCCGAAACCCCAGAAGGCAAAGGCTGGAATAATAATGATGGCCAGAATGATCCAAACTTTTTTTGCAGTTTTTTTGTTCCGTAATATTTTAAGCATTCTTTAGTCCTTTCTGTGTATCAAATAATTATAAGGCAAAATTTCCGGATTGCAACATTGTTTTGCGCCAGGGTGGATAAAGGCTCCTCTGGGTTAAAGCAGATGGTTTTTCGGTATAGTTTTCGTCCGATAATGTTGGGGGACAATTATTTTTGAAAAAAGTTAAGAATATTCTTGCTAAAATAAAACATTAACATTATAATTAGGTAAATAATATGTAAATTAATGGTAAAAGACAGGTTACTGCATTAATTAATACTTTAGGAATAATTTGAAAAACAAGGAGCTATGTTTATGCCAGACGCGTTTTTCAAAAAATATTTTGGTAAAGCGCATCTCTCTGTTCCGGTAAAGGTTTTTTCCCTTATCGGTTTTTTTTGTTTTTACGGATCCAGCATCATTAGTCCTGCTTCTAACGCTTACGCTCAGGACAGCCTGGAGCGGCAGAAAGGTTTTATTTATGCCGAAGCGGACGCGGTCATCAGCCTTATGGAAAAAGAGAGGGTTTCCCTCCAGGAACAGCTTACCCGCGCTAAAAATGATTTAGCGCGCGCCGAATCAAAGATTACCGATAAAATAACAAATTTAACTAAGGCCAAGCAGTCAGCCCAGGCAAAGAGCAGCCTGCTGGAAACCGAAAAGGCTTCTTTAAAAAAGGAACTGACGCAGCTTAAGGATAGCTTATCGGATACCGAAAGCAAACTTAGTGACCGGTTGAATGCTTTAACCCGGTCCAAGCAGGCTGCGGAGGCCAAGCTTGCGCAGTTGGAGAAAGAAAGCGCATTCCTTAATAACCAGTTGAGCCAAACCACCAGTGATTTTAACCAGGCCAGCGCTAAACTGAACAATCAGACAGCCGAGCTGGCGAAATTCAAGCAGGAGGCGCAAAAACAGCTCGAACAGCTGGAGAAGGAAAAAGCCGCGCTTAAAGAGCAATTGCTGGCGACACAGAATAATTTGAAATATGCGGAATCCAAGCTCGGTAATCAGGTCGCGACCCTGGAAAAAGATGCCGTTTCTTTGCGCGCCCAACTGGCGCAAACAGAAGATAACTTAAAAGACACCGAGGCTGCGCTTAACGAGCAGCTGGGCATTACCACTAAGGCCAAGCAGGAGGCAGAGAATAAAGTAACGGTGCAACAGGCAAAAATTGATCTCCAGGAAAGAGATATTAGCGCTTTGAAAGAACAGCTTAGCTTGATGGATAAGTCCAGGGCAGAGAATGAAAGTAAAATGCGGGCCGAGCTTGTGGCTTTAAGGGAAAAAAGGGCGTCTTTGATCAAGCAGTACAGCGCGTTAGGCAAATTAAAGCTTGATGCCGAAAAAAAATTAAAAACCGACCTGGATAACCTGGCAAGAGAAAAAACCGCGCTTAACGAACAACTTTTACAGTCGGAGGATAACTTACGTAGGACGCAAGCGCGCCTGCAGGAACAGCTGGCTGCTTTAACTAAATCTAAACAAGAGACAGAAGAGAGGCTCTCGATCTTGGAGAAAGATAAAGCCCTGCTTAACAAGCAGCTCGTTGAGTTGAATAAGGCAAAAACTGATTCGGAGAATGCACTCAGCGCCCAGATCGCCGACTTAGAAGGAGAGAAGGCATCGTTAAAGGACCTTTTGGCGCATACGGAAAAAAGCTTAAAAGACATCGAAGCAAGATTAAATGAGCAGTCGCTGGCGGCATCCAGTTTTAAGGAGGAGGCGAATAGCAAGATTAACCAACTGGAAAAAGAAAAGTACGCTTTAAAGGGTGAGCTTTTTGAAACCGACAAGAATGCCAAAGCCAAAGAAGCGGTGCTGAATGACCAACTGATTGCTTTGACGAAATCCAAGCAGGAGACCGAGTCGCGCCTGGTGCTTGCGGAGAATGCAAAAATTTCGTTAAAAGAGCAGCTGGGTATCCTGGAAAAAGCCAAGCTTGATTCGGAAAATAAATTAAAGGCCGATTTGGATATTTTAACGCAGGAGCGGGAAGCGTTAAAGAAGCAGATCATTGATCTTGAAAAAGCCAAGCGCGATGCCGCTACCGAGCAGGACAACCTGATCAATTTCTTTAACAAGCAAATTGCTGCTTTGGATAAAACCAAAGTCGAATCCGAGAACAAATTAAAGGCCAATCTTGCCGCTTTAAGCCAGAGAAGCCGGGAAACGGAAGACAAGCTGGGAAGTAAAATTTCAGCTTTAACTATTGCCGAAGCGAGTTATCGTTCAGAAATCGACCGCTTGAATCAGAGCAAGCAGGAAGCGGAAAGTCGGATTAAGGCTTTGCAGGAACAGGAAAAGAACCTGCAGGCTGATTATGACGAGCAGATCGATACTTTAAATACCAGGATTAATGCGCTTAATGACAAGAACACCGATTTACAGAATGAATTGCAGGCTAAATTGGAGGCACTCAATCTTGCCGCCAGGGCCGCGGAAGAAGCAAAAATCGGAGTTGAAAATTTATTAAGGAATGAGATTGCCCGGAATTCTGATAAAGAGGTGATGATTAAAGAATTGCAGGCCAAACTGGATGCTTTAAGCAAGGATGTCCCGGCTTATAAAGACCAGATCTTGCAATTGGATCGGGCCAGAGGGCAGGCGGAGCTAAAAGTCGTGGATCTGATCAAGGAAAAAGAGGCGTTAGCGGCAGAGTGCAACCGGCAGCTGGGCCTTTTGCAGGATGATAAGCGGGAGACTGAAATCCAGCTCAAAAAGGAATTGATTACGCTTAGAAAAGAAAAATCCGAGATGCACAAGCAGTTAGGCAGCAAGATCGCGCAGCTGGAGCAAGAATCGCTAGAGCAAAAATTCGAAGCCCAACGGGCTGGGAATGTGACCGTAGTGGTTGAAGGCGGGCCTGCTGCTATCGCCCCGGAATCTGAGTTGATCGTAGAGGCGCCTGCTAATAAAAAGGTCATTGTTATCGACGCCCCGCAGGCTGACAAACAGGCCCCGCAGGATAAAATCGCTTCCGGCAAGGTGCTGATCGGTTCGGTGATCGAGAAGGATACAGCGAGCCAGGAGGTCCTGGTGGATTTAACTGCGGCGGACGGAGTAAAGGTCGGGCAGACACTGACCGTCATGCGGGAGGATGAAAGAATCGCCCAATTAAAAGTCGTCAAGGCAGGGGCAAGCTTTACGATCGCCAAGCCGGTTTTAGATAAAGATTTTAACGCGGTTGATCTATTTGATAAAGTAGAAATTTCTCTTTAAAAGAGCAAGTCGTTTTGGGATGATCCTTGGGGGTATTGCGCTTAAACGTAAAATGGGCAATACCCCTTTATCTTTTAGCCCGTTTTTTTGTTTGCTAAAGGGTATTTTTCTGGTATAATTAGAGCCTCAAACGCCTTATTCGTAAAGGAGCCAAGCATGATTCAACGTTACAGCCTGGATAAAATGAAAAATATCTGGCAGGAGGAGTTTAAGTTCCAGACCATGCTGGCCATCGAAATCCTTGCGCTAGAAGCATATGCCGCAAAAGGCGTCATTCCTTCCTCGGCGGTAAAACGCATCAAGCAAAAAGCAAAATTCAGTATCCCTGCGATTCAAAAAATCGAAGAAAAAACACAACATGATGTTGTAGCCTTCGTCGCTAATGTAGCCCAATATATAGGCAAAGACGCCCAGTATCTGCATCTGGGGCTGACTTCTTCCGACATTTTAGATACGACACTAGGTGTGCAATTAAAGAGTGCCTCTGGTATATTGATCGGGGATCTGGAAAACCTGCTTAAGGTATTGGCTAGGAAGGCCCAGGCTTATAAAGATATGGTTTGCATCGGACGCACGCATGGCGTGCATGCCGAACCGACGACTTTTGGCTTAAAGCTTGCGCTCTGGTATGACGAAACGGCGCGTAATCTAAAACGCCTTAAGGCAGCCAGCCAAGAGGTTGCTTTGGGCAAGCTTTCCGGAGCGGTGGGCACGTATTCTAACATTGAGCCTTTTGTTGAGGATTATGTTTGCCGCAAGCTGGGCCTTAAAGCTGTGAATATCGCTACCCAAATCATACAAAGAGATGTATACGCCCAATATATGGTTACTTTGGCGGTCATTGGTGCCTCTCTGGAAAAATTTGCTACTGAGATCAGGCATTTGCAGAAGACCGAGGTTTTGGAGGCTGAAGAGCCCTTTGCTAAAGGGCAAAAAGGATCAAGCGCTATGCCGCATAAACGCAATCCGGTGATTTGCGAGCGGATCTGCGGCTTGGCCAGGCTTTTGCGCGGCAATGCCCAGGTGGCTTTAGAGAATGTCGCTTTATGGCATGAGCGGGATATCAGCCATTCCAGCGTCGAAAGGGTGATCTTTGCCGATTCCACTTTGGTTTTGGATTATATGCTGAATAAATTCATCCAGGTAGCTTCGGGGATGAAGGTGTATCCGGATAATATGCTGGCAAACTTGGCTAAGACCCGGGGGTTGATCTTTTCGCAGCGGGTGTTGATCGCTTTGATGAATAAGGGGCTGACCAGGATCAAGGCGTACGACCTGGTGCAAAAAGCGGCGATGCAAACCTGGCAAGGCAGCGGCAATTTTAAAGATAATCTCCTGGCGCTAGCGCCGGCCAAAAAATATCTAACCGCTCAAGAGTTGGATAGCATATTCGATTTAGAATATTATTTGCGCAACGTCGATAGAATTTTTCGCAAAGTCGGATTATAACCCGTAGGGTGCTCTAAAACCCTGCCTTTCTTTAAACCTCAATAAATTATGCAGTACAAAGTAGAAGTAGTAGATAAACCCGGGGTTTTTGATGCTGTGGGCCACGGCGTAAGCCGGGATATTACCGACTTGGGCATTAAAGGCGTTAAGGAGGTTAAGTTCGCCCAGGTTTATACCTTAGAAGGTGACCTTGCCGCAGGAGAGGTGGCGAGTATCTGCCAGGAGCTCCTGATCGATAAAGTCACTCAAGACTATCGGATCATTTCGGGTACTTGTGTTGATGTACCTAAATCCGGTCATTATATCGTCGAAATTGCCTATAATCCAGGGGTGATGGATCCGGTGGAAGCCAGCGTGATTAAGGGTATCCAGGATCTGGGCATTTTGGCCCCCGACGCAGTCAGGACCGCCAAAAAGTATATTATCTTTGGCAAACTTTCCTCTTTAGAGCTTAAAACAATTACCGAAAAACTTCTTTATAATAAGCTAATCCAGCATGTGGTCTGCCCGCAGGCCTCTTCTGGTGATCTTAAGCATCTGCCGGGGTATAATTTTGATCTGATTACAGTAAACCTGATCGGCGCTTCGGATGCGCGCCTTTTACAGATAAGTAAAAAGGGGCAGCTATTTTTGAATCTTAACGAAATGCGCCGGATCAAGGCTTATTTTACCCGCCTTAAACGTAACCCTACGGATTGTGAATTGGAAACCATCGCCCAGACCTGGTCTGAGCACTGTTATCATAAAACCTTCCGCGGCAATATTGACTATCGTGAGAAAAATGCCGTTCCTGCCCTGGGTAATTTAAAAATCAAGAATTTGCTTAAATCAACGATCATGCGGGTAACCCGCCAGCTGAATAAGCGCTGGTGTGTTTCGGTATTTAAAGATAATTCCGGGGTGATTAAATTCGATGCCGCTAACAATATTTGTTTTAAGGTCGAAACCCATAACCATCCTTCGGCCTTAGAGCCTTTTGGCGGGGCCAATACCGGAGTAGGAGGCGTTATCCGTGATTCGATGGGGACGGGCTTGGGGGCTAAGCCGATTTTAAATACCGACGTTTTTTGTTTTGCTCCGCCGGAGCTTCCGATTTCGAAAGTTCCCCGGGGCGCCCTGCATCCTAAACGCGTGATGAAGGGGGTAGTCAGCGGTGTGCGCGATTACGGGAATAAAATGGGGATTCCGACCGTTAACGGCGCGGTATTATTCCATGAGAATTTTGTCGGCAATCCTCTTGTTTATTGCGGCACCGTGGGGATCATCCCCAAGGATAAATCTTTCAAGCAGACTAACCGGGGGGATTTAATTGTTGTCGTCGGCGGTCAGACCGGCCGGGACGGAATTCATGGGGCGACCTTCTCCAGCGGCGAGCTGACTCATGAGTCGGAAACCGTTTCCAGCGGCGCGGTACAGATCGGCAACCCCATTCAAGAGAAAAAAGTTTTAGACACGATGCTGCAGGCCCGCGACCAGAATCTCTATAGCGCGGTTACCGATTGCGGCGCCGGCGGGCTTTCCAGTGCCGTCGGAGAAATGGGGGCGGACTTAGGAGCTCGCGTTAATTTGGAGAAGGTACCTTTGAAATATTCGGGTTTAAGCTACATGGAGATTTGGATCTCCGAAAGCCAGGAGCGGATGGTTTTATCGGTGCCGCCGAAAAATATCGATCAGCTGATCGGAATTTTTGAAAAAGAGAATGTTTTCGCTACGGTGATCGGGGAATTTACCGGTACCGGAAGACTTGAACTTTATTACCGGGATAACCTGGTTTGCGACCTGGACATGCAATTTTTACATGAAGGTATTCCCCAGATTGCTAAAAAAGCAGAGTATGTTCAATCCCGCCACCGAGAACCGAAAATCGCCCCCCGCAAAGATTATACTGGGGACTTATTAAAACTTTTAGGGCATTATGATATTTGTTCCAAGGAATGGATCATTCGCCAGTATGACCATGAGGTGCAGGGCGGATCGATCGTCAAGCCATTAGCGGGGATCAAAAATGACGGGCCAAGCGACGCCAGCGTCACCAAACCCTTATTTGACTCAGACCAGGGGGTTGTTGTTTCCTGCGGCATAAATTTCCGTTTCGGCCTGATCGATCCCTACTGGATGGCAGCCGGCTGTATCGATGAGGCCTTACGCCAGATCATCAGCGTCGGCGGGTCTCTCAAAGAGGTGGCGATCCTGGATAATTTCTGCTGGGGTAATCCGGATAAGCCGGACCGCTTAGGCGGGTTAGTGCGGGCGGCTTACGGCTGTTATCATACCGCCAAGGCTTACGGGGTACCTTTTATTTCCGGCAAGGACAGTTTTTATAATGAATTCAGTTTGCATGGCAAATCCACTCCGATCCCGGGTACGTTATTGATTTCGGCGATTGGCGTAATGCCGGATATCAACCAGGCTATAACGATGTATGCTAAACAAGCCGGGAACCTGATTTATGTTGTGGGTAAAACCCGCGATGAGCTTGGCGGCAGCCACTATTATGATTTATACAAGTCAGTGGGGAATCGGGTTCCGCAGGTTTTCCCCAAAGAATCTAAAATTACTTTTGCCGCCTTAAGCCGGGCTGCTCAAAAGGGACTGATCAAATCCATGCACGATTGTTCCGACGGAGGTTTAGCCGCGGCTTTGGCAGAGGTTGCCTTTAGCGGCGGTCTGGGTATGGAAATTTTCCTGCAGGAAGTACCGTCCGCTAAATCCAAGGATTTGGATAACCGCTCGCTTTTGTTTTCGGAATCGCATTCCCGTTTTATTGTGGAGGTCCAGAAAAGTAAGCAGTCGGCCTTTGAAAAACAGTTAAAAGGCGCCAGTTTTGGTTTAGTCGGCTGCCTGACGGATAAAGCAGATTTCAGGATCTACGGGCTGGATGGTAAGGTTTGTATCAATGCGGATATAAGGAAGTTAAAAGAAGCCTGGCAAAGACCTTTGAAATGGTAAGCTTCGCCTCGAAAGCGCGCAAAAATTCTCTAAAATTTTTGCGCCTCGGCGAAGTAAATTCGCGGACGTCCGCCAATAAATAATGGCGGACTATAACTTACGTCGCCATTTGGGCTCCGTAAGTTATCCGCTCATTTAGAAGCCTTTAAGGTGGTAAATTAAGCGGAGGGTTCACGGTAAGATGAGAAAACCTAAATCTTGCACTAAAGATATCCTGGATAAAGAGGATTTTACGAAAGAAGATACCTGGAGGATCTTTAGGATTATGTCGGAGTTTGTCGATGGGTTTGAGGTGCTCTCCGATGTCGGACAGGCAGTTTCGATATTCGGTTCTGCCCGGGCGCGGCCGGATTCTAAATTCTACAAGCTGGCCGAAGAGGTGGCCTATCAGATCGCCAAAGCCGGCTATGCGATTATTACCGGAAGCGGGCCGGGGCTGATGGAGGCGGCCAATAAGGGAGCGCAACGCGCCGGCGGCCAATCGATCGGCTTAAATATCCATTTACCCTGCGAACAAAAGCCTAACAAATATGTGGATACGGTGCTGGGTTTTCGTTATTTCTTTGTGCGCAAGGTAATGTTTGTTAAATACGCCAAGGCCTTTGTGATTCTGCCCGGGGGATTCGGTACACTGGATGAATTCTTCGAAGCGATCACGCTTATTCAGACTAAAAGGATCTCCCGTTTTCCGGTCATTCTTTTTGGCCGTAAATACTGGGCACCGCTGGTGGATTGGCTTAAGCAAACCGTTTTAACCCACGGCAATATTGTGCAAAAGGACTTAGATATATTTATTTTGGTGGATGAACCGCAGGAAGCCGCTAAAGCGATCAAGAAATTTTATGCTCAAACCTAAAGTTTGTATTTTAAGAAGCGCGGGCACTAATTGCGACCGGGAAACCGCCGCGGCATTTGAAGTGGCCGGAGGCCTGCCGCAGCTGCTGCATATCAACTCTTTAGTGGGCAAGGAACGGCGCCTGGATGAATTCCAGATTTTAGCGCTGCCCGGTGGGTTTAGCTACGGGGATGATGTAGCTTCCGGAAAAATCCTGGCCAATGAATTAAGATTTAAACTTGCCGATCATCTTCGTCAGTTTATCGCTGACGGCAAGTTGATCATCGGGATCTGCAACGGTTTTCAGATCCTGGTTAAAAGCGGGTTATTGCCGGGCAATAGCGAGTGGAAACAGGAAGCCAGCCTGATTATCAATGATTCGGCAAAATTCGAGGATCGTTGGGTGTATTTAAAGCCTACCGGCCGCTGCGTCTGGACCAGGGGGCTTAAGCAGGCAATTTACCTGCCGGTAGCCCACGGTGAGGGCAAGTTTGTAGCTCAAGATAAGCGCTTGATCAACCGGCTGAAGATCAATCAGCAGGTTGTTTTTCAGTACTCTGATCCGGCCGGCCGATTAACCGGGTATCCGGATAATCCTAACGGCTCAACCGCAAATATTGCCGGCATTTGCGACCCTACCGGTAGAATTATGGGCTTAATGCCGCATCCTGAGCGGCATATATTTAAAATGCAGCATCCGCGCCATACGGGGGCTGGAATGCAAAAATACGGAGATGGCCTGCAAATTTTCAAGAATGGGGTTGATTACATAAAGAAGCATTTTTAAAAGGAGCGCTGCATGAGCGGGATGTTCGGAGTAGTGGCCAGTAAGGATTGCGCGGATGATTTGTTTTACGGCACAGATTATCATTCGCATTTGGGCACGCAATTTGCCGGCCTGGCGGTTTATGGCAGGGAATTGGCGCGTAAAATCCATGATATCAAAGGCAGCCAGTTTAAAGCTAAATTCCATGAAGATTATTTAAAATTAAAAGGCAACCAGGGGATTGGCATTATCAGCGCTCGCGACGAAGAGCCGATTGTGATGAATTCTAAGTTCGGGCCTTTTGCGATCTGCACTAACGGTTTTATCGAAAATGCCGAAAGAATTGCCAGGGAGCTATTCAAAAAGGGCAGGTCATTCGCCGAGGTAGCCGAGGGGAAGATTAATTTCGCAGAGATGTCGGCGAAGATCATTATTTCCGGAAAAACTATTGTAGACGGGGTAGAAAGGCTTTTTGCCAAGATCAACGGTTCATGCTCGCTGCTGATTTTGAATAAAGAGGGTATCTATGCCTGCCGGGACAGGCTGGGGTTGACTCCTTTGGTGATCGGCAAAAAAGGTAGAGACTGGGCAGTCTCGACCGAATCGGCGGCTTTTTTGAATTTGGGATATAAGCTGGTTAAACATTTGGAGCCGGGAGAAATTATCCTGTTGACTAAGGAGGGGCTGAAATTAAAACGCCGGGGCTCCAGAAATAACCAGATTTGTTCTTTCTTGTGGGTCTACACCGGCTTTCCCGCCTCTAACTATGAATCAATCAATGTGGAAACTTCGCGGGAAAGGTGCGGGGCCAAGCTGGCCAAGGAGGATGATATCGTTGCGGATATGGTCGCCGGGATCCCCGATTCAGGGACCGCCCACGCTATCGGTTACAGCATGCAATCGGGAGTGCCTTTGCGCCGGCCTCTGGTAAAATACACCCCCGGTTTTGACCGCAGCTATACCCCGGTCTCCCAGGCGCGCCGGGATCTCGTGGCCAGGATGAAATTAATTCCGGTGCCGGAAATTATTAAGGGCAAGCGGATTGTTTTTTGCGATGATTCGATCGTGCGCGGGACGCAGTTGAAGAATTTTACCATTCAGAAGTTAAAAAAGCATGGCGTGAAAGAAGTGCATTTAAGGATCGCCTGTCCGCCGCTGATGTTTCCCTGTAAATTTAATTATTCCACCCGCAGTATTGCCGAGCTGGTGGCCCGGCGGGCGATCAAGGCGCTGGAAGGCAAGGAGCCTAAAAGTTTATCTAAATACCTTGATGAAAACAGCAAGGAGTATCAAAAGATGGTGGCCTGGATCAACCGGGATTTAGGGTCGACGACCCTTAAGTATCAGAAGCTGGACGATATGGTGGCCGCCATCGGATTACCAAAAGAAAAACTTTGTTTATATTGCTGGACGGGGAAAGTACCCAAAAACGGAGCCAAAAATGTTTGCCAAAAAAGATAGCCACGCACCCAAAGAGCATTGCGGATTATTCGGGATTACCAGTAACCATCAGGCCGTCTGGCTGACTTACTTGGGGCTTTTCGCGCAGCAGCACCGGGGGCAAGAGGCCTGCGGGATCGTGGCCAATCATCAGGGGCAGCTTGCTATCCATAAGGAGATGGGCTTAGTCAGCGATGTCTTTAGCGAGAAAGTGCTGGGCAGTTTAAAAGGCAATATGGCGGTAGGGCACGTGCGTTATTCTACCACCGGCTCAAGTGTTTTAAAGAACGCCCAGCCGCTTTTAATCGATTATGCCAATGGCGCAATCTGTATTGCGCATAACGGGAATCTGGTTAATTCTTTTGAGTTGCGCCAGAAGCTGGAGAAAAGCGGTTCGATCTTTCAGACGACTACCGATTCGGAATTAATTATCCATTTGATGGCCCGCAGTAATAAACGCTCATTAGAGGACAGTCTGGTCTATGCCTTAAAAAGGGTAAAAGGCGCATATTCTTTATTATTAATGACCAGCCAGTATTTGATCGGCATGCGCGACCCGCACGGTTTTAGGCCGTTAGTGTTAGGTAAATTAGGGGCTTCTTACTGTTTAGCATCGGAAACCTGCGCTTTCGATCTGATCGGAGCAAGGTTTATCCGGCAAATAGAGCCGGGGGAAATAGTTTTTATTAATAATCAAGGCGCGGTTAAATCTATCAAGCCTAAGGAGCTGGCAGTTGCGCACAGCGCATTCTGCGCCTTCGAACATGTATATTTTTCGCGGCCGGATTCAAACGTTTTTGGCCAAACCGTGCACACGGTCAGGCGTAAATTCGGAGCGCAATTAGCCAAAGAGCATCCGGTCAGCGCAGATTTCGTTGTGCCGGTGCCGGATTCGGGGTTCTCGGCTGCCTTAGGCTATTCTCAGGAATCAGGCATTCCTTTGGAGATGGGGATCATCCGCAACCATTATGTGGGCAGGACTTTTATCCAACCGGCGCAGGATACCCGGGATATGGG
>ERZ1645192.823-NODE-823-length-26023-cov-10.439541_pt1 | contig 26023 bp, 18 predicted proteins | sample MGYA00575354_ERZ1645192 | MGnify/ENA primary metagenome ERZ1645192 (study PRJEB40844, sample SAMN11349763) | freshwater sediment metagenome | isolation source: river sediment | host: Sediment | place: India: Faizupur Khadar , New Delhi | collected 2017-02-21 ... | reverse complement strand
TACCCGGGATTCTTCCGGGAGATGGGCAGGCTCGGGGCGAAGATGAGCGTGGAGTGAGTTGGTGGTTCTTCTAGGCTCAATTATCGGGAACTCACTGACTAAACCACAGAGGCGCAGAGAGACGATATAGCGATTTCGTATCGATGCACCGAAGCGTGCTTAAATTTCACTGGAAAAAGAGGCTCTTCGCTATTTCCTGTGGGTTATTGACACCTCGTCTCTGCGAGTCCTCTATGCGCTTCCAGTGTCTCTGTGGTGGCCGTTCGTGTCTATTGGGTGTAACCAATGGCTAACGACGTTTTCACCACAGAGGCACAGAGGACACAGAGTACGCACAGAGACGGATGGAACTACCAAAGGTAGAGTCATTTAGGCCACTCATATGAAATAGCGAAAAAGGAAAAAGATTTCCAAAGATGGCAGATATAAAGATCTAAAAGGAATAAGGCAAAACTGAGCAGGAGACCGACATTGACCGATTCCTACGTTCACGGCTATAATTCAAGAGAAAGCGTCCGCCTTCAAGATCAGGCATCTACCCTGGAGGAGCTGCTCCACTCTGACACCTCATACCCCAGGGACTGCCTGGTCCTGGAGGCCGGCTGTGGCGTAGGAGCCCAGACCCTTCCCCTTGCCAAAAACAGTCCGCAGGCAAAGATCATTGCAGTGGAGATCTCCCGGCCCTCCGGCCTCCTGGCTAAAGAGAATGTTGATCGTGCGGGCCTGGAGAATGTGCGGATAATTCAGGGGGACATATTCCGCCTGCCCTTCCGGAAGGCCTGCTTCGACCACCTCTTCCTCTGCTTCGTTCTGGAGCACCTGCCCCGGCCCCTGGAGGCTCTGCAGGCCTTGAAGGAGTTCATCCGGCCCGGCGGCAGCATCACTGCCATCGAGGGAGACCACGGCTCAGCATACTTTTATCCCGACAGCGCCGCCGCCCGCCGGGCCATCGGCTGCCAGGTGGAGCTGCAGAGCAGAGCGGGAGGAAACGCCAACATCGGCAGAGAGCTTTATCCTCTGCTCCGGGCGGCGGGCTTCTCTGATGTCTCGGTCTCTCCTCGCATGGTTTATGTGGACGCCAGCCGCCCGGAGCTGGTGGAGGGCTTCACCAAAAAGACATTCACCGCCATGATCGAGGGTGTACGGCAGGCGGCCGCCGGAGCGGGCTTAATCGAGCCTGCGGATTTTGAGGCCGGTGTGCGGGACCTCTACCGCACGGCCGAGGAGGATGGCGTGTTCTGCTACACGTTCTTCAAGGCGAGGGGGAGGTGAGAGGAGTAAAGGCTGTCTTGCATTCAAGCTGGTGTTTTCGAATCAACCTCCAAATCCCAGGGCCTCCCCGGCCATCACTGGGTCATTGATCTGATTATAAAAGTAATTTGAAGGAAATTGATTTATACCTGAACCATAATTTAGGCATATCGATCTAAGGGGTAGGAGGCACAAAATGGCAGAAAATGAAATGAGGAATTTCGCCCTGCGCGATAAAGATGGCAATGAGATCGGAATTTTCACGGGCAAATCTCCCAGGCAAGCAGCCCTGAAGGCAGCCAACCGCGGCCATACAGACATAAAGCTTCGCGAACGAGGCACCAAGAAGCTTCACGTCTTCAAGGGAGAGAGGGTGCAGGTTAATAAACCCAAGGGGGCCCCCGCCTGGATGCCTGACAAAATATGGAAGCCCAAGGTTAAAAAAGTGGGCATAGAAAAGCTGGAGACTGACACACAGAAGATAGTAGTGGTCAAGCGCTCCAAGAAGTGATGGGAAAGATCTGATATCAAACTCTTTTTTGAGCCCGTCGCTATTCACAGTGGATTATTGATGCTTGCATCTGGTGCCAGGGGGCTAACGACGTTTTCACTGCAGAGGACTTAAAGACGCAAAGGAAAGGATTAAATGGCAGAATACGGCGAATGGAGTCGGAAGGGTGCCACGCTCAGCGATAAAACGGCGAGAAAGGAGTATAAAATTGAACAGGAGCTGATAATCAAGGGCATTGAGTTTGGAAAGCTTGAGTACCGCTATTCTGCTATATTTGGCAATCCGTTTATCAGGCTCTTGCGGCGTCAGCTCGAAGATTATATAAAAGAAGAGCTGGGATCTGAATATTTGATAAAGGCCACGGGCAAGATCGAACTAAAAAAGATCAAAAAAGAAATATCAGAGTTGGAGGGGAAGCTAAATCATCTGCAATCCAGGAAAGCCGAACTGGAAAGAGTCTTGGGCAGGTAGAATGGGTGATAAACATGGCTACATTTGAGGAAATTGATGATGCTTTCTTTTTTGTCAATTCAGACTCGTACGGAATGCATAGGGCTCTTCTCTGCCTGGATAACGGGAGAATATATTTCCATTCTGAGATGGATGATCCCGAAGACGATGAGCTGAGCGAAGACAACTTCGACTGCGACAATTTCATTGAGATACCTCATAAAAACGATCTAAATATGGGCCAGGCGCTTGTTTTTGAGTTTGCAGAGGATCAAATGCCCGGCGACTTAAACCGCGTCATGAGCATATTCGACAACAGAGGAGCCTACCGGAAGTTCAAAGATCTTCTGGAATGCAGGGGCCTTCTGGAGAGCTGGTACGAATTCGAGAGCCGCAGAATGAAAGAGGCCTTGATGGAGTGGGTAAAGGATAACGAGATAAAGCTGGATAGCGAAACATTAGAGGGAATATAGCTTGTACAGAATAGTTCGGAGAGAGGAGCTGGCCGGCGGGGAGATCATCCTCAATGAGATCGAGGCTCCCAGGATCGCCCGCGCTGCCCAGCCGGGGCAGTTTGTGATGCTCAGAGCAAATGAGAAGGGAGAGCGCATTCCCATGACCCTGGCCGGCATCAATCCGGATAAGGGTACTATTACCATCATCTACCATGTGGTGGGCCGCTCCACAGCCCTGTTTAAGTCGCTGCAACAGGGGGATTCCTATCTGAACGTGGCAGGCCCCCTGGGCAGGCCTACGGAGGTCGGATTTGCCGGCACGGCCATCTGTGTGGGCGGAGGCACGGGCCTCGCTGTGCTCTATCCCATCGCCAGGAGGCTCAAGAGCCTGGGCAGCCGGGTGATCAGCATCGTTGGGGCGCGGGAGGCACGGCTGGTCATATTGAGAGAGGAGATGGCGGCGGTCTCAGATGAGCTTCTCATCTGCACCGACGACGGATCTCTAGGCAGAAAGGGCCTGGTCACATATCTGCTCCAGGAGGTGCTGGAGAGAGATGAGATGCAAAAGGCAAAGCCAGGATTGGTGGTAGCCATCGGCCCTGTGATTATGATGAAGCTGGTCAGTGACATCACCCGGCCCCTGGGCATAAAGACCATCGTCAGCCTGAACCCCATTATGATCGACGGAACCGGCATGTGCGGCAGTTGCAGGGTGGAGGTGGGCGGAGAGACCCGTCTGGCCTGCGTGGACGGCCCGGAGTTTGACGGCCACCAGGTGAATTTCGAGCTGTTGCTGGAGAGGCTGAAGGGCTTCGAGGATGAAGAGCGGCTGGCCCTCAAGGCGCACGGGCTGGAGAAGGAAAGCTGCTGGATGGACAGGGAGAAAGAAATTGAGTGAATGTTGAAATGAGGTTTCTGGACAGGACAATCCGGTGAGCCTGAAGAATGTTCTCTCCTGCGGCCTGGTGATCTCTGCCTTGAGGCCAAAGCTGAATGGCTGGTGCCGCTACATTATGCATAAGGAGATCGCTGCTGCAGATCTGTCGAAAAGAGGGTTCGTAGGCTATGGGATAGAGCGGTCTTCACCTGGACGATACCGGATTCTCTTCGCAATCATTCGACGGCTGCCATGGCCACCAGGTCGACCAGGTCTATAACCCTAACTTTAGACCCGGCGTCCCTCAAGTTTCTGATGCATAGCGGGCAGGATGTGACGATATAGTCCACACCCTCCGGCACATCCAGGAGCCTCCTCCTTGCCATCTGCAGAGAGAGGTCTTTGTATCCGGCTCTTACTCCGCCTCCTCCTCCGCAGCACCTGGCGTCCTTTTTCGCTGACTTCATCTCCACCAGCCGGCAGATGGATTCGATCACCCGGCGGGGTGGATCGTAGATATTGTTATGCCTTCCCAGGTGGCATGGGTCATGATATGTAACCGCAATATCCAGTCTCTTTATTTTTCGCTCTTGCCTCTGCTGCATCTCCTGGATTCGCTCATCGAGAAACTCAGTTGCAGACAGCACCCGGAATTGTGGCGAATAGTCGTTCTTGAGGGTTGTGTAGCATCCGGCGCAGCCTGTGATCATCGTATGGGCGCCGATCCTCTCTATCTGCCTGCAGTTTTCCTGCATGAGCCGTCCGGCATCAAATCCCATGCGCAGCAGCGGCGAGCCGCAGCACTGCTCATTGGGCAGCATGGTGGTCCCGAATCTGCTCAGGAGGTCGAATGTCCGGGCGGCGGTTTCAGTATAGCGGTACGAGTTCATGCAGCCGGCAAAGTACACATAATCAGCCTTCTCAGGCAGCCTCCGGTCGGAGAGCCATGAAAGCCTGTCTGCCGTCTCCCCGAATGTATTGCCGCTCCGGAGAATATGGTCTCTGAGAGTCTCCTGTTCACGGCTGATCCTTCCGGAGAGGACGAGCTCTCTTCTCCCCATTTCGATCAGACGGGGCGGGTTTATTCCCGCCGGGCAGTTTTCAGTGCATATTCCGCAGGTGGTGCAGGTGTTAAGGCTGTCCTGAACGCATGGATCGGCTTGCAGGCTGCCCTGCATCCCGTCCTGCATGCCGCCCTTGAGGCCGTTTTGCAATCCCTGCAAAATCATCAGCCTGCCCCTGGCGTTGGCCGACTCCCAGCCCAATTCAGCGAAGACAGGACAGTAGGCGCGACAGGTTCCGCAGCGAGCACACTGGTCTATGGCCGAGAGATCAATGTCCATATTCTTTGGCCTCATTTACAGCCCCATCTTCCCGGGATTGAGAATACCCTGCGGGTCCAGTGCCTTCTTGATGGACTGCATCAAAGAGAAAGCCTCACTTCCAGCCTGCTCAGGCAGCAGATCCGCCCTGGCCAGGCCGATGCCGTGCTCTGAGCTGACAGTTCCTCCCAGATCGAGGGCAGCTCTGTGTATTCTGTCTGCAGCCAATCGCAGCTTGTCCCATTGGGATTCATCCCTGATGTCAATGAAGAGGGCCACATGCAGGTTCCCGTCTCCAATGTGACCATATTTCATGGCTGGGATGTCTAGCTTTGATGAGATCTGTTGCACTTTCCTGATCAGGGCGGGAATCTGCTTGATGGGAACTCCCACATCCTCTCCCATGTATATTCGCGTCTTTGCCGGATCCAGCTTTGATATGGCGGCACCCACAAGCCTCCTGGCCGCCCAGATCTCCTCCATCTCCTCCCGGCAGGAGGCGATTCTAACGCTCCTGGCAAGAGGGAGGCAGGCGTCTCTTATCTGAGCAGCCGTCTCTTCCGTCGAGGCGGCGGTTCCGTCCACCTCGAACAAAATCACATCTCCGTCAGCCGGCAGAGCCAGGTGGGGTTCGCACATCTTGAGCACGGCAATAGTGGTCCTGTCCAGAATCTCGCAGGCCGAGGGGGTGATGCCTCTTGAGAATATCTCAACGATGGACCGCCCTGCGATCTCAGCCTCCGGGAAGCTGGCCAGGACCAGCTTTCTGGCGGCGGGCAGGGGCGCGACCTTCAGCCCGGCGGAGGTGATGATGCCAAGCGTCCCCTCCGAGCCCACAAAGAGGCGGGTGAGGTCGTATCCTGCCGATGATTTGAGAACCTTACTTCCGGTATGGACAACCCGCCCGTCAGCCAGCACCACCTCCAGATCAAGCACGTAATTTCTTACTGTACCATACTTTACCGATCTCATGCCGCTGCTGTTATTGGCGATCATTCCACCGATGGTGCACATGGCAAGGCTGCCCGGATCGGGAGGAAAGAAGAATCCGAGGGGCTTGATCGCCAGGTTCAGCGTCTCGGCCACCAGGCCGGGCTCGACTATAACCTGCTGGTTCTCTATGTCAATTTCCAGTATGCGGTTCATGCCGGACATATCCAGGACCACGCCGCCCTGCACGGGGGAGCAGCCTCCGGACAGCCCGGTACCTGCACCTCGAGCCGTCACAGGAGTTGCGTGCTCGCTGCATAATCGGAGAACGCGGGAGACCTGGCCGGTGCTTAGCGGCCGCGCCACAAAATCCGGCATGCCTCTGATTTGGGAAGCGTCGGATGCATAGCAGCACCTCTCTGCAGGCGAGGCGGAGACTCTGCCTTCTCCGCAAATTGATCTCAAATCCTCAAGAATATCGCTCATTGCAATCGGTATGGCAAGCTCAATCTGAAATAGGCGGAAAGATGGCCTTCGATATAAAGATTCGGTTTGGCCGTTTGGCCGTCAATCGAACCATAAATTAAAACTCTAACTTTTTTATAGCATTGAGTTTGTTAAAAAAATATAAAAAATATTAAAGTAAGGCAATCATATATTTTTTAAAAAATTTTGAAATAAATACCATGTTAAGAATTTAAAAAAATATATAAAAAATATACTTAAAAATTTGTTAAAAATAAATAAAAAATTATGTTCAAAATAACATAAATTTATCTTGTAACAATAAATTAAATAATTAAATATATATTTATAAGTCATTAAATGATAATAGTTAATAATGACATATCATACTACTACTTATAATTATATGCAATTAATTCATAATAATCATCAATTTATAACTTTATAAAAACAAATCTATTAATTTTTCCAAAAATAATTATAAGTTATTTTTAATAAAATTAGCAATTTTAATTAAATTGTATATATTTTTACGTCGTCTTTATTAAAAGAAGCAAAATTTTATAAATAATAATTGGTTCTAAAGACTCTATATCTAGTAGGCCGAATTTGTATTTATAAAATTATTATGATTATAATTAAAAACGATATCTATTCTTATAGTTTATAATATCGGACGATGCGACAAAACTCCGTTCCATCTCAAGATACACTTTCGCCTCGTAAAGCATGAGTATGTGCGAAGAAGGGGGCATATTCTTATAGTATTTGAAATAAAGAGCTTAAGGAAAATGGAATCTTATTAGCAGATGAGAGCTGTGAGACTATAAAGTATCAGAATAGAGCTAAGGCTAAGATCATTAAGTCGAAATTTAAGAAAATCATTGACATCCTCAGCAACTAAAAGTGCATGATGGATTAAATTATTTAGATATTAACTTTATATATTTTTTAAAAATTAATTAATTATAATAATTTTTAATTATAACGAATAAATGTACTAAAAATAATTTAATAATATAAATTTTACATTTAATAAAGTAAATTTATGTTTTGATATAATGATAAATAATTTGCTTATAATTTGTAGTATATAATTTTTTTAAAAATTTAAGTTAATTATCAATTTTAATATATTTTATTTTTAATCAATTAATTTTTAAATAATCCAATATTAATTAAATTTTATATCTAATTGATTTTTATTTTTTATAATTAATTTTACAATTATATTTTTTATAATATAGTTTTTGTATTCTAAATTAAGAAGATTCTAAAATACATTAATAGAAAGTTAGAGTTTGCTCCTGGAGGTCAGAGACTTCAAATTAGATTGCTTTCACGACAATTATTGGCTTTTCGCGATTTTATGCTTGGGCTTAACTAGGCCCTTCTGTTTATCTCGTCTCTGTGCCTCTGTTCCTCTGTGGTTTTGTTCTGTAGCAACACGTTTAATTATCGGTAACTTGCTAACGAAACCACAACGACGAGAGTGAAAACTAAGGCAAAAGAACCACATTGCTCTTCGCTATTTCCTGCGGCTAAAGCAGAGTTATTCTATCGTCCAGGTTGTTAGAAATTTCTCTGTGCGTACTCTGTGTCCTCTGTGTCTCTGTGGTGAAAACGTCGTTAGCAACTGATTATGGCCGGCACTGACTGACACCACAGAGTCATAAGAAGCGCACAGAGGCCTCACAGAGACTGAAGCATCAATTAGCCATAGTAAATAGTGAAGACCCGAACCACTTCAACATTAATCAAAAAGTTTATATTGAAAATGCAGCCTATATATCTTAAATTATTTTGCACAAAATTAACTGGGAAGGCGATTTCATATGATAGTAGTAGTTTCTGATGTCCACCTGGGCAGCGATGTGGGCAGAAAAAGCAGAGGAACTGGGCATGCAAGTGACGACCTGGCCCTTGACCCGCTCTTTCAGACATTCATGGGGCACATCGGCAAGGAATTTCTGCACACCGCCGAAGATAGGCTGATATTGCTTGGCGATATCTTCGACTTCTGGAGGAGGGACGCAGCAGAGGTTCTCATAAAGAATCAGGAGGCAGTCAGAAAATTGAGGGATATCTCCAGCAGGTGCCCTGTCAACTACGTTGTCGGAAACCACGATTACTCCATACGAGAGTTGTGGGAGAATGGCGGCGAAAAGAGCCTGTTTCAAAGCATGGGCAGCAGATTGAGCCTGGATATAATGGGCGAGACATTCACATTTATCCATGGCCATCAGCTCGAAGTGCTGGCCAATCCATACAACAAAAGTCAAAAGGTCTATGACTCCATCTCTGAAATGCTCTGCTATACCGCAGGAGTCACAGGATCGGCCGCAAGCACTATTTGGTCTATCATCGATCCGGAAGCCCAGCGCGACTACATGAAATCCATGAAAAAGCCAACAGTAGATAGACTTGCCGGCAAACACAATGCCATTGATATCGTGGAAGGGCTGGCCCAGGCCAAGTCGAGGGCGATATACACCGGCGCAGATGGCTGGCTTGTCTTCGGCCACACCCACCGGGCCTATGTTGACGAGGAGAGCAAGACTGCCAATACCGGCTCCTGGGGAAGGGGCGGCGATGACTCACGCCTTGACTACATGATCATAGAGAAAGGAAGGCCCAGGAAATGCACTTATGAGATATGAATGCTTTCCTGATCTAGCTAGGTTGATTTGTCAATAGAAGGAGAAGTAGTAATCCGAGATCGAGGGTATTTCGGCGTGCCTGCAAGAGGTGATGACTTTACCATGATGCGCAGGATAACTGATGCACCTCTTGGAGAGCTTGATAAAGAAAGGAACAAATTAATCAGCAAATTGAGATCGCCTGGCGAAAGACCTCATGCTGTTATAAAAAGAGTATTTGGTGCAGGAAGAGTATTGGTTACCACAGTGAGTAGGGTTCATATCAAAATGATAGTAACTGCTTTTGCTTTTAATTTATATCAGCTATGCACTCTGAAAAATACTAAAAATTATTTAGCCTAGCGGAAGCTATCGAAGAATGATAAAAAATAAGAGCGATTCAGAGGTAAATGGGCATCAATAGACTGGCAATAGAGCGCATTTCAAAGAAAGATCCCCTCAAGCGTGGCAAATAGGAATCCTCACCTTAATAGAAATAATATTATTCCTGCATAAATCGGCTTCTACACTACACGCTTGGCATCACCAGCGATCTATCGCCTGCAGCTCTGAACTCTCTCTTGGCACCTTGGCTGAAACATAGGCGCACATCCGACCAGTTAAATACCAGGCCGGGGCTAGCGAATGCGACCTTTATCAAGGGATTTATAGCGAAAGCATCACCACGTGCTGCATGAGCAGCACTGACAATGCCTGCATACCCTCCCATGTGGCCTGCATCCATGGAATAGTTCGGATAGTTGGGACCCCTGATCTCTAGTGGATTTCCCTCGTCAGACTGATAAGAACCAACATTTTCCAGGCCGCACTGGTCTTGCTGATCATATCCGAGAGAGCCAAGCCAGCCCCAAACTTCTTTATGGAGTTGCTGACTGAGATTCCAGCCGTAAAGTCCAAGCTGACTGTCGCCGGTCATTGCTGCAGCTGCAATGCCAGATGAGGATGCAAGTATGAAGGCTCTTTGAGACCCTTCTGAGTAAGTTTCCAACAATGTGGGATAGCTCTCAAACTGCTCCATTCCATATAAAGTAACTTCAGTAGCCAGATCAAAGGCTGCTCTCAAGTTTCTGGGTGCCTTGGAATATCCTCCGTACTTATCTATTCCATAGTCGACGCCATAATAGCAGAAATCGTCTAAAACATCGTCTGTATACGCGGCTGATGCTATCTCCGTAAGGCCACCGCCATAAATATAACCGCCCAGCCATATCTGATCGTATAGCGCTGCTCCGGCCGCGACAACATCAAGAGATGCCGTAACCGGGTCATTGGTCCTCCTGGAGGTCTGAACCATATCCGCTAAAGATCCGAAGTTCACTCCTCGAGGATTATTTAATCTCGCCGATTGGCCTCCTGGCAATATCTCTGATATTGGTGATATAGCGGTTTTGCTGATGTAATAAGCCAATTCAACCGTTAGAGACTCAACATAGTTAATGTTGTAAGCACTGGCTAAGGACTTGCTGCTCTGTATAGCACTCCATGTTCCTGTCGCTGTGCTATCGCATGATCTTACTACTATCGTCGGTATATGGCAGACCTGCCAGATATCTTTGCCTATGGCAGCCTTGAGCAGTTCGGCCTGTTCGGCTGGGTATAACTTATTGAAGTCTATTTTGAACCCATCATCAATCTCATCCGCCAGTGCATCGTCGCCGGTAAAGATAAAGGATCTGCCATCCCTGGTCAGCCCTGGATGCGGCTCCGCCAGGTAATCAGAGGATAGGGCAGCTCCAGGTATGGTAATATTGAGACTTTCCATATAATTATTAATCGTTTCAGTGGTTATTTCCCGACCCAATTTCTTCTGAATCACTTCATGACAAAAACTTAGATTGATTATGACCGTCCTTCTTATATCATCCCACATTTGCTGCATGGCTGGATTATTGAGGAAATACAGATCATCAATTTGCGATTCAAGGCTGGTCCCTGAAACTTTGTAAGGCTGAAGCTGCCAGTTGCCCCAGAGTATATAACTGAGAGGTCTACCAATTTTATTGGCATAATCCTTAAATTCTTTTTTACGGATATTCTCGTCCCGCCCAATGAGCTTATGCGGGGTTATGTTCTTAATATTCTTCTCAAGAAACTCAAGGAACATCTTTTTAGGGTGCAAGTTACCCATCGAACCTCCTCCTTCATCAATCGATCCTCATTACGCATAATAATCAAGCAATAAACTCGAGAGTACTCTTATTCACGCGAAATGTCACATAATCTTCCAGGATTGACTGGTTCTCCTGATATTGCGCTGTAATCTTTATCTCTGTACCCACAATAGATGGAACATAATAACAACTGAACGGGATAGAGAATGTTTTTTCATTGGTTCCGGCATCAATCGTAACTGAACCCAAATCAGCGACTATATATACTCGTTTCTCCGGCGATTCTGGGAAAGAGCCTTCATACATCTCACTAAAAAGCTTTATGGCAGCATTATTCTTGGGCTTAGGATGCAGAGAAACCCTTCCCATAACCCCTGAGGTATAGCTCAATACACCGCAAATTATAGGTTCTTTAATCAACTCTAACCTCAGAATTATGGCAGGAGGCGCAATCCAAAACCACATCCTGAGATCCCCGCCTCCAATGCGATCGCCAATTATAAGTTCTTTTGGCAAAACCGGGTTGGCAAAGGAATCTCCATCTAAATATGTGCCGGGCTCATCTTTGGCCCAGATGAAATTTCCCTTCAATTCGATATTTGCCAGCAGATCCGGAATGACATCTGGAACATCAAAGTAGTTCATAAGCCATTTTTTGGTCGAAGGGAGCGGCTCCCAAGAAATAATGCTTTTATCTTCATTAATATCGACGGAGAGCTTATTAGCCAGCTTGATCGGCTGAAAACCGATAGAATCTTTGGCGGTAGGATAAGGCAGATCTATTATCAAATTGAACACTGGTTTATCTTCAACTGCCTTTGGATCTACTATCTTATCGCACTCTACACGCAAACCGTTATATAAGAGATCCAAGCGCGCTCTTTCACCATTTCCTAATGGCGTCAAGTTATTCTTCGTATCTGCTGCATAAATATCTGTTATTTTAACTACTTTAGACAAGCCGGTAGGCCTGGGACTGGCAGTGAACTGTATCGGTATATGCTTGCCTGGATATAGAAGCGTTGCCTCAACTACCTGTCCCTGTACATCCTGATCCAGCTGCCATCTACATTCGGCTACTCCGTCATCCCCCGTGATGACATCGACGAACTCACTCCATTTTGGATCCTCATCCCTCTTGACCTTGCCCTTAGGGACTCCTGTGGCGGCTTTAACTAAAAAGTTGACCGAAATCCCCTTTACTGGTATCCCGCCATTCGAGACCCCCACCCGGAGAGGATTATCGAGGATATATTCAGGAGGCATTCCGCTCTGTCCGTCGCCGCCCACGTAATGCATTGCGACCAGGTCTGTAAGCGTTGGAAATGCCCTGCGGCAGTCCTTCACAGTCACTGTGAGAGAATTAGCCTTCCGTTCCCATTTGATAAGCGCGATATTGCAGTAATGGTGCTTGATGCCTCTTGGAGGTGCACTCTCCAGCACCTCAATACTTCCCGTGATAGTGCGCGCTGCGAAGACCCAGTAGTCTCCATTTTTAAGACGTGTTGTCGTGGAGCCATCTCTCTTTGAAAACCTGATTTGTATTCCCTCTTCCAGGTCTATAAATCCCTGAAAGGCTACGGGAATGACATCGCTCTTCTGGTCCCATCTGCGGACTTTTGGATGGCCTTTCTTATCCAGGAGACCGAGGTCCTTGCTCAGAGCGACCTCTCTTTTATCTTCATCTATCTCCTCCTCGATCTGGGCCATCGTCCCTGGCCTCATCAAGAGCTCGGCTGCATCGTCCAGTACCTCTATCCAGTCGCCATTGTGGACCGTGAGCCTCTGATCGCGACCCAGATGTCCCAATTTAATTTTTTTGGAGGAGAGAAAATTTTCAACCAGAAGAACGACTGACCCGTTATCCCTGGACCACTTGAATGTGGCAACCCTCCTTGCTCTCAGTCCTTCGTCTCCAGCCATCTCACGGAGGCTAACATCCAAAGTTAACCGCCTCCTCTCACCGTCAATGCCGGCAATTCGTGCAATCTTGCCTATCCTGCCTTCTTTATCTGTCCTATTGCTGAAGACCTCTATTGCCTGACCCATCTGCCATTCCAGATCATCCAATTCCCATTCATCGGCCTTCAATTCAATCTGGCTAGATTCTATCCCGCCAACCTGGCTGAAGATGGGTACGACCAGGGCGGATTTTATTCCCTCAGGCCTCGGCCAGGTGGGTGGCTCGCCTCCATCATGGATCTCAACGCGGTATAAGCGGTTCTCAAGACCGCTGTAACCTCCGGAAGGCATTATCTTGCATGGGTCCTTTGTAGAGAGGGCCAGGTCTACTTTCGATGTGAGACCAATTCCGGAGCCCTGATCAAGAGCGCTGCTGCAATCCTCATCTTTCACATCTGGAATCACCCTGACCTGACAGACAGTCTTTATGCGCGCAGATGTATCAGGCCCGCCCAGAGCAACCTCTTTGATTTCATGATCATCTGCGGATGTGATAATTCGCTGCCATACATCCAGGTATACCAGATCCGTGCGCGGTTTGCCCTCTTCGCATCTGTATGCTTCAAGCGATTGAGGGTGAGGTGAATCTGGCTGGTTCCAAAAAGTGGCCTCGTGATCCATCTCTGCGAGAACACCATCCACATTGATGCTCCCCTGTGAGATGATGATCGAGCTGCAAAGGAGATCTCCCAGGCTTTCCATTGTCCATTTGCCATCATCCTGTCCAATAAAAATTGCCCCGCTCGCTCCAACAGAGCAGCCAAGTCCATCCCGGAAGTAAATGGCATTCAATTTGCCATTATAGAGGTTCTTGTAGGATTTAACTTCACCATTTATTAAATTATAAAGTTTACCCTCATCCCCAACGACATAGGCATTGGTGTCTCTGAAATGAACTGAACGAATATCATAGTTGTTGATATTCTGGACTGACCAGTTCTGACCGTTCCAGAATAAAATCGTCCCTATGGCTCCCACAGCATAGCCATTATTCTCATTGATGAAGCCAACCGCAAGAAGATCGTTAGTGTTAGTTGTATCGCTAATCTGGCTGGACCAGACCAAGCCATCCCAGTGAAGAATTGTGCCTTTGGCTCCCACAGCATAGCCATTATCTCTGTTGATGAAGTGAACGGCATACAAATCCGAGGAGACTGCGCTGTTCTGAAGAGACCAGCTCTCTCCATCCCATTTCAGAATTGTGCCACCAGAGCCAACCACCCAACCGAGGTTCTTCTCCAGGAAGAATACACCGTGAAGATCGGCCACGGTTCCGCTCTCGCACTTCACCCACCTCTTCCCACCATCGACCGTGGTAATGATTGTGCCCCTATCACCCACTGCCCAGCCTTGATGCTCTCCCGTAATCTCCAAGAAGAAAACTCCCCGAAGATCCCTTGTCACGCCCACCGGCGGGCACTGCCTGGACCACTTCATCTTCTCCATGACCAGGATTGCGCCCCGGCTTCCAACAGCCCAGGCGTGTTCTTTATCAGTGAAATAAATCCCGAAGAGGTCCACTGAAAGGACATCTATCTTTAAGCCTCCGCACTCCAGAGGGGCTCCGCACCTTCCAATGATATCCCGCTGGGACCTCTGCCGCAGGTGTTCATCGATCTCCACCTGCTCGTTCCAGTCCGAATCGAGATCCACCCTTCCCTGCTGCTTTAAAACTCCCGTGAAATGCTTCTTTGGATCATGAGTAAATCTTGTGAAATCTCCCTTCATAGGCATCCTCCTTCAGGTCACATGGATGAGTCCAGCCTCTAGTCCGGCGGGCAGGTACTCCTCAAGTCTCATTTGTAAGTTAGCCTCCCTCTGCGGCTGTCGAAGACTGCAAAAAGCCCCCATCTCAGAGCCGTCCTCTGCTCCGGTCCTTATCTCCGCAGCGCATTTGAGGCTGAGCTGGGCATAGCCTGGATAACCATAGCATACTGATGTGAACTCCGGCTCCATTCTTTTTATTGCCATGTCCGGCTGGCATTGGTAGCGACGTGGAGTCCTGGACGAGTCTGGAACATAAGAGAACCGGATGCATCCTGCCTGGAGCCTCTGTGCAGTCACAATGCCTGTGAAGATCGAGCTCGAGGCAAGAGACATCTCCTTCACAAGGACCGCTCCGAAGACCGTAGTCCGATTAAACGTGGCAGCCGGGCCGAAACTGCCTTGGTCATCCGAGATTGCAGCATAAAGTCCTCTTGACCGAAGGACAGCCGCTGGAGGTTTCCGCTCACCTGAGCATCCATCTACGATGCTGTCTCTGACAGTTAGGCCGGCCATGCCTTCGGGAAGCTGGAGCCTCCCGACGATGCTGTGATCGATCTCCAGGTGGAGGCTGCTATTTCCAGGATCGACGATCACGCTTGAGAAGTCCGGGCTTTTGGGCTTTGAGTCCTCGAAGATGCACGGGACGAGGGTACAGTGCTTGATGACCAGCTCCTCCAGGTCCGCACCAACGCTGATACCTCCCTCGATCAGGAGGCCGTTAAGAATGAGCTTTCCTATACTCCCCCCCTGGATATCGATGGGCCCCTCTGGCAGGAGATGAGGACGCTTGCCGTTCTCGGACTGGATAACGAGAGTTGATTCTTTGCCCAGATTGATCTCGACCTTCTCCTGGTAGGAGTCGTTGTCGATGATTGTGATCGCTACATCTCTACTCTTTTCCCAACTGTCGATTGCATCCATTAGTTTGAATTTCGATTTGGATTTCAATCCCACATCAAGCCCTCTAACTGATACCTTCTCATTGTATTCCGCCTCAGCCAGGGGCCTTCGCTCATAAGGCCCTCCACCCAGATCTGCGCCAAAGCCGTAGCCGTAACGCACATAAACCTCAGGGATTTTTTCATCAGATGATACCAGGGCAAGCCTGCCCGACATCACATCAACAGCCACCTGCTGATTCTTCAGATCCGGGATCTTCCAGCAGGAGAGATCAGACGGTAGTATATTCTCAAGCTGGACGCACACGCCGTTACTCACGATGTAGATGCTTCTATCGGATCCGTAATAATCCTTCATGCGAAGGCCAAAATCCAGCGGCCTGATCGCTCCGGGGAGGTTCAGCTCCTCTGTGAGCCCTGATCGACCTCTCTCTGGCCTTGGATGGTTGAAGAGTGGGGCGGAGCATCCCAGGGGACTAAAGGTGAAGCTGTAAGCCTTTGATCCAGACCCATTAATTGCTGTTAATTGCCTGGCCTTTATCAGGTCATGTTCCCCGACTCTGCCATCCTCTGAGATGTCCTTTAAATCCACAGAGCCCATAGTATAGCTCTTCAGCCGCCATAAGAAGAACCCGATCTTTCGAAGACCGTACCAACCCTTCGCAGTGGCAATCTGACGAACGTCGATGCTGTGGCTCACCACGTCCAGGGGCCCGCCCAGGCGATCAAGAGCATCTCTGTCTCTCAGGTCAACAGTACCCACTTTGCTCTGGAAGTGAGTCTCCTTTTCCGCACTGCCCGATGCAGGGAGCCGGAGATGGTTAAGGTTCTGGGTCCAGCCCAGCCGCTCGAAGAACGGGACAGCATGTGCCCCCCAGCCAGTGACGTCTCCTGCCATCTCCTCAAGCATCGAGAGAGTGCCTTTCCGCCTCCTGTAGCTGATTGTCTTTGCAACATCTGCCCTTCTCCCGGCTGACCAGTCATGGAGCGGATTTGTGCCCACGAGGTCTGCGATGTAAGGAATGACCCAGTCCTGGCAGGTCTCAATGAAAAGGTCGTCCCATAGGCCATCGATGTCCCTCTTGATGATCTCAGTCTGATCTGAGATCAGGTCGAGCAGGGCTTTTAACCGGTAGCCCTCTCTTGCGTCTCTTATCCTGTAGACTGCTGGCAGAAGCCCGTATAGATCGATGGACCTCTCTCTCAAAGATTATCCCTCCAGATCTCCACAACGACGTCCTCCCCGGCCCCGTCCACAAATGCAATCTCATCTGTAGCGACATCCAGATGCATCTGAATGATTCCCTGCTCTGAAGCAACGATTCTTGGCAGCCACGGGCCCGGTTGGCTCGCCAGAGTCGAAGCCGCAGCCTGGCCATTTTTGAGTTCGAGAAATAGGACCCTGGCAGCCTCAATGCCATCTAGATCGTGAAGGACACTGTAGACACCTGCAAGGTGGACAGCCTCTCCCAAGTCCCTTTTATTGAACGAGAAGCACTCTATCAGAGCGCTGCGTGCTGCCTTCAAAACTGCATCCTCATCGTATCCTGGGCGAACACGGATCTCAGCCCTGATCTGTAGACTGCGGTTTTTATGGCCACGTAACTCTAGTTCGATGTTCGGGTCCCTCAGTTTACTCAGGTGATCCCAGAGGAGCTTCTTCTGGGGATCGGAATCCTCCATGACCCTGCCATCAACTCCCGCGACAATAAGACGTATCACGAGGTCAGTCCCGCTCCAGGTCCTCCGGGCTCTGGCCTTTGCCACCTTCCAGCTCCTGTACTCCCTGGCAGCATCCTCGAAGTCCTTGAGGGAGACGATCCGGTCAAAAGTCCTTACTGTGTTTGGTGCGTTCCTGCGCACGTCATCCAGGGACTCCATCTCAGCCCCTCCTTGGGCCTTGCCTGGATTTGTCACGCTCTTCAGGCCTAAAGGCCGATCGAGCAGGGATGTCAGAGTCCCTGCCCTCACCTCCCCGGCCCGGCCAGATCCCTGGCGGTACGAGGCGACGACGTTCTTCTTGCCTCTTGGAAGGCGGCTTCCATCGATCCCATCCCCAAAGTGAACTGTTGTCAGGCCTGTGGCATCAACAGATGTGGTGTAGATGCGCTCCCTTGGTCCATGGCCTAAGAGGTCTCGAGCCTCCTTCCATTCAATGCCATCGACTCTGACCTTCAATGTGGTCTCAGCTCCCTGGCCTGCTCCGGGCGCTGGCACAAATGTAACAGGCTTCTTCGAGACCGCAAATGACTGGAAGCTTGCCGAGGCATCGCCATCTCCAAGGACCTCGGCCTTCACTGCCTCTCCGTGTGTGGCCCTGGCAACGTTTCCATTGAGGACTGCGCTGCCGGAATCAAGGTCGTCGCGCTTCAAAGGCTCATTCAGCCTTACTATTGTGTGGTCGGTTTTCTGGTCATAGCCGTCTGCAGATACTACTACTACCTGGGGATTACGCATCTTGTCGTCCAGGATGACAGTGCGGCTGGCAGCGAGCCCCGAAGGAGGGCTTCCTGGAACGTAAACCGAATCCGAGCCCTTTTCTATCTTTTCAGGATATTTGAAGGATGAGAAAACGATCTCTCTATCCAGTTCATAGATCTCGACATTGCGGATACTCTCGATTGCAGGAAGCGCATCAGCGAGCGTGATCCCTGTGACTGTGGCGTTCAGGGGCCCCTTGCTCGCTGCGACCTGGCTAGTGGACTTGATCCATGTCTTGATTATCTTTTTCTCCATTGCCGGAATATAGCCGGCCACCTCTGCTACAGCATAAATTCCTGATGCGATCAATGAATCTCGGATTCTCTCGTCAGTGGTATAATAGTAATAGTGTGTACCGGATTTCTTACTTAATTTATATAGTGGTTGTGTACTGGATTTCCTTTTGGAGAGAGCATAGCCTAGAAATTCATCCATATTTGTTTTTTTGTAAATCTTGACAATATTTGTCTCTCCATCTATGAAATCCGATAAGACGTAGAAGGCAGTAGCATCGATGAAATATCCCTGGTTGACAATCATCTCATTTTTCAAATCAGCATCCGAGATGAAGGCGAAATCCTGGCCCTTTCTCAGAGCATAGACAGGCTTTTCCACTGATGGCGAATCGCTAGATGGTTTTGCCACAAACGAGATAAGAACCGGCGTACCTATTTTCAGGTCATAGACAGTGTCCAATTTTAGCTCGTTGCTGGAGGGAAGATCGAAGGTGTAGTCCACATTTGTGCTCGCGTCTGTGCTTTCCAGATAGCCATTGAACCCCTCCTTCACCTCCTTCCATCTCACTATTCCCTTGACCGAATACGACTGCAGATATTTGTCTGGTGCATTGTAGCCGAATAGCCTTAACTTTCGCGTGAACTTGAAGGCACTAGTGTTCTCGCTGTTCCGGCCAGTCGACTGGATCTCCGGACTCCACTCAAGGATCTTGAATGAGTCCTCTTCCTGGATCGACTTGACCACTTTTTCCTCAACGCCGCCTGATTTGTTCTTGAAGAACAAGACGAACCGATCCCCCGGACGGAGCACTTTTGCGATGGCTGAGGCCTCTTTTTGATCAAGTCTTCCGTTTTTTGCATCAGCAATGAATGGGTTGACCGCTTCAGGCTTGGGGCGGACCCTCACTGAGTTGAGATCGAACCTGGCGCTGATCTCCTCGACCGTCTCGAACTTCTGTGGCCGCTCGCCTTCGCCCGGGATGCTCTGCACGCGCAGGCCTATCGGGATCTTCACTTCCTTGCCCTTTTCAGCGAAGAACGCCAGATAGTTCGTGGCCGCCACCCCGGGGGCGGGGCGATAGTCCAGCAGAGCCGCCAGCATATGAAGCGACTCGAAGTGAACCGCTGTTCGGAGGAATGCCTCGTTTGCAATCCTCTCCTGGTAGAACGTTAGGATGTCCGCCAAATAGGCCCACATCTCGATGAACGCTATCCCGTAGTCCTTCTCTCTCGCTCTCCAGCCTTTCAGGAGTGGAAGGCTCTTTCCATCGCCGTCCTCGAACAGCGATCCGATAGAGTCGATCATCGCATGACGGATGCTCGAATAAGTCCCTGCACGATATCTTATGGCAGAGAGCCCCGGGCGGTTCGTCCTCTCAGGGCCCACGGGATTTGAGCAGCATCCACAGGCGTCATTCTCCGGGTCCTCCGATCTCATCTTCCTCCAATCATGTTCATTTTTATTATCCCATTCTCTGGAAAGTCCGGGTCGTTGTCGAGGCGTGCTATTTCAAGCCTGCCCATCGGCAGGCGTCCCGATCTGAGGCCATCCGAAGGCCTCTCTCGGCGCTGGAAGACTTTGACCGCGACCGAGTCAACACCGTCCACGGCCTCCATAACTGCATAAAGAGCGCTCAGGTAGACAGGCTGGCCGAATGTGAATTTGTCGGGATGGAAGAATCCCATTCTGCCGTCGGGCAGCATCCTGCTGCTCAGAGCCTGGAGAAGCGCTGCCTTGACATCTCCCCGGAAATATCCAGGGACGACGCAGATATCTGCTTCAATCTCCAGGGGAACGAATGTGGGGCCGTCAATCTCGATGTCGTATCCTGCCTGGGCGAACTTTGCGATATAATCCTTTAACTTTTCTTTCAGCTCTTTTTTGACCTCTGTCTCGCTTCTCGGATCGACTGTGATGAACACAGTGTGCCAGCTTCCAGTCCATCTGAAGCTCGCCACAGCCTTTGAGACCTTTGGGTGCCTTTCTGCGATGAGGCCGTAGTCCTCTTCGGTAACAGCTCTCTGTGGCTTCAAGTGAAAGGCAGCGGGCGCGATCTTCCTGACTCTCTCAAGGGGCTCTGGATCCTCGCCACCCCAGGCAGGAATGGGATTTCTAAGAGAGACTATCTTCCAAGAGCCATCTTCTGTACGGACCCATCCATCTTCGGGCTCTATGATGTGCTTTAGGCTGTCTCTGCCCACATTGCCTATCCGGCCAACGCCAACCCTGTAGTCGATACTGATATCGCTATTATCACCATTACTTTTGCCATTATTTTCATCATCACTTTTGTCTGACCCGCGCTGTCCGACCTCGGGGGGCTTCTTTCCATATACTCCGTCCCCGAAGCGGAGCCAGGCAAATCCGTCGTTGTCGGTCTCGACCGCGAAGCGGGGATCGAATGGGCCGCAGCTCAATAGGTCCGGGATGGCAGGAGTCCAAGGCTCTGTGCAATCTCTAAATTTCAGCTTCAATATCTGCGGCTCTGCCTTTCCGGGATCGGTCTTCTGGATCTGGCTGACTGAATCCCCATCACTTGTCTTGAGGCGGTAGCTCAGTGGTCCCTCTTTGAGACGGATTCTATGAGAGCGCTGCCCCGTCGAGGCTGCGAGAGCTGGATGCGTCTCCCGAATCCTTTGGCCGTGATCTGCCAGAATGATGTTTCCCCTGGCCACACTCACAGACGGTATCAGGGTCCCATCCTTTCCGATGGCAGAGATGCAGAGGGGAAATTTCAGCCTGTCCTCCCAGTCCCACGTAACCCTTGTGACAGCACTTGGCGGATTCGACATCGGATCCGACCGCTTGACCACGCTGATTAGCCTTACAATCTGTCTGTGCTCTGGATCTGCGTCCTCCACCAGCCCCGTCTCAGGGCTCACGACCTCTTCGAAGAGCAGGAAGTCCCCAGATTTTAGCAGAGGATTCTCGGGGTCCTGTATCCGGTCTCCTGAGAGGTCTGCCTCTGTCGCCCCGCGAAGAAGGCAGCACTGCTCATCTCCCCAGGTATGGATTGGAATTTCGTTGAGCAGGTGATGAAGCTGCGCATTATGCATCGTCTCATAGACCGCGTCTGAGGCCTCGATGGCCACTCTCTCCAGATATTTAGGGATCGCTGTGCCAGGCCTTCCCGCATCCGTCTCCAGGGGCTCGTCGATGCATGTGAGGAGCTGAGTTTCTGCAGGCAGTGTAACTGGCAGAATCAAATTCTTATTGACCTCGAAGTGGACGAATACCCTGGCAGATGCCCCTTCGTGCATTTGGTAGTCGATCAGCCGGGCGTGTCTCCGAACAGAGATTCTCTGGCATGCGGTCTCAAGGTAGGCCTCGTTTGCGACAGCATCCTGATAGTAGCTGAGATGGTCGGCTGCATAGGCCAGTACCTCCAGGACCGCCATCCCCACGTCTGCCTCGTGCCTCTCCTCCCAGTCAGGCATGATCCTTGGAATCAGGTCCAGGAGTGCCTGCCGGAAGCTGGCGTAGTCCTTGGCCATGTAGTCTATCAGAGGCTCAGGCCGACTCTCGTCGGGGCAGGTCTGGTCTAGCTTGCAGTCAAACTCGCTGGAGCAGCCCTGCTTGAAGCTGAAGTTGCACTCTGAATAGAGGGGATCTAGGTTTTTTGCCAGATCCAGCGGCAGCTTCTCCCGAACGATGCAGAGCTTGTATGTGGAAAAATCGCCAGCCCTATCAGCTTCTACTACAAGATGTGATATGCCAGCCTCGTAGTTCTCAATCTTCGCACCGATGACGTTAATATTTCTGATACGGGTTCCACCCTCTATCTGCAGCAGGTCTGGCCGGTCTGCAAGCGCGGACGGAGGACGATCCAGGAAATAGACGTGCAGAAACCTCTGCTCCTCCAGGCTCTCTCCATGGACCTCGATGTAGTCGATTCCATTTAGGCCCTTTGCAGTTCTTCTGTCTTCATCGCATGCCAGATATCGGTAGCGCATCCTCTCCCACCTCATCTCCCGCCAAGCGGCATATCGAATCGCTCATCTCGCGTCTGTCCCGAATCTCTTCTCGTGTAAGAGACGTCCACGATCAGCAGCTCCTCCTGGCACTCGATCTTCACCCACCTGACGGATATCAGATCAGAGAGCCAGCGAGAGAGTGCGCCCTGGACCATGAACGAAACTGCAGAGGCGATGACGTCGCTGTTTTGCATGAAGACCATCTGGAGCAGCCCGCAGCCGAAATCGGGGCGGTTCACACGCTCGCCTGGGCTCGTGAAGAGGATCTGATAGATCAAATCCTTGATATGGTCGTCCTCATCTGTCAGGGCAAAGCTGCCACGGCTGTCAAGATGAATTGGGAAGTCAAGGTATTGGTATAACATGGTTTTTATTTTTCCATTACGATGTCAAATTTCGCGCCATTAGCCTTGTGCTTGAATGAATCCTTTGGATCGTGATCAACGTTAAATGTCAATATCGTCTCCTTCTTCGCCAGATCATCAAGATACCACAGAATGCCGCGAGAGATGGCGACGAATAGGAGTCTCAGATCCTCCCTGCCTTCAGCAGGCATATTGGTTCCCTTGACCTTTTTATAGACCCCGATCATCTCATTCTCCATGACCAGGGCAAGGCTGTCCTGCAGGGCCGCTGCGTCTTTCAATGCATCTTCGTCCAAAAGATATTTCTCAGTCTGGCCTTCGACGACCTTCCTTGGATTGCCAGGGTAAAGGCTCAATTACAATCACCTCGAACTCATCCAATCCGAACGGCGGATCTGACATTATCCGGTCTTGACCTTCATTGAGAGCAGTGCCGGCGTGGGCGGAGGTAGCGGCGGAACCGGCGGCATGGGTGTCACAGGAAATACACCAAGCGCCATCTCTCCCGGGTGCATGTGAGACTGGTACATCGATACGACCTGGTTCAGATACTGCAGGAGCTGATCCCCGAAGACAAGCGGATGCGAGGAGTTCTCAACAAGCTCTATCTGGGGTGCCTCCACAACGGCCTTGGTCACCCCTATGATTGTGATCGTCCCCTGCTGCACATCGATCTCCAGAATGTTGCTCCCGCTATCGTCGCTCACAGATATGGTCTGGCCGTCGTCGTCCAGTGCTACTATCAGCCCTTGCTCGGAACGGATGATCTTCTTTGGCGGCATAGCCGCAGTTCCGCTGTGGTCTTTGGGCGGCTGGTCGCGCCCCCACCAGCAGCCTGTCCATATCGGTCTCGATAGGTCCCCTGCCTCGAACTCAATCCAGACGCCCGCTCCCACAGATGGTATCATGAACTGGCCGACGCCCTCGCCTGCATAGGGAACGCAGGGCTCTGCCCAGTGTATAGAGACGTCAGCACCCACTTCGGGGACGTGTGCCTGGATCCGGCCTCTTTTATCTGGATCCTCGATGGAGGCAACAGTGCCGCGGTATTTGCCAAAAAACCTCTGAATCTGGTGCGCCTGTCTATCCGCAATCATCTGCAACTTAAATCATCTCCAAAAAGATCAAAATGTTTTTATCCCGAACTTCGGCTTGAGCCTATCTCAGCCTTCAGAGGCCAATGGCATTTCGCCTGAGGGTGAAGCGCTGGATGTATCCGCTGCCATCGATCGTATGAAGGACCCTCTCCACCAGGTAGGTGCCGCTGAAGAGGCGGCCGGCGCCGTTCAGAGCGACGGTTCTCTTTGCGCGCAGAACCGCCCCGTAATCTACAGTGTTGACCTCGCCCTCTGCCATGACCGCCCAGGAGGAACGGTCCACAACTGCCTGGGCATATGTCTGGAGCTCGCCTGTCAGGGCGAGGCCTGTACGGCTCAGCAGAACCAGGCGCTGCCTATCCTGGCCGAGTGCGGGCTCCTGTCCAAGCATCGTCTGAGAGATGCCTGTGACTGAAGCTCTCTGGTCTGAGAGTGTCTCTGTGTCCAGTCCTTCAAGCCTGGCCGCTGTCGGACGGAGCATCTCGTGGCGCAGATGAAATGATCTGACATTGGTCTTCATGCCCATGTTGACAAAGAGGGCGTCCTGAGGGCTCTCATCGAGCATTTGGGGGTGAAAATGGCCCTCAAGGCTGCCAGTCCCTGGATTGGCCTCGACGTAGCAATGGAAGCCGTTCCTCCAGGCGAGCTGGCGCATGAATGCAATGTCTGTGCCGCGCTGGAAGACGGTCTGCTCCGGCTCCTGGCGGGTCCAGGTAGTCTCCTCCACCACCGGGGCGAATCCGTACTCATTGAAGATCTCTGATGCTATCTGGCTGTCGGACATGTTCGCCCAGGCCCTGACCTTCTCCTCCAGGTTCATCAGGACCGATGGGTCCATTGCGACGACGCTCAAGCTCGATTCTCCAGGATCGCTCGATAGATCAGCAATGACTTCCATCACATGGGCAGAGATAAGCGTCTCGGACCGGTTGTCCACGGTGACTACTATCCTGATTCTTCCAAGCCTTTGGAAGAGATCATCGTCGAGCACAGTCCAGCCGCTGCCGTCCTCTGAGACTGCGATTGCCAGCCGAAGCCGGAGGATGCCTGCCATCTCCGAGTGGTCCTCGACCTCGATCTGCTGGACTGCTGCCATGAGATCCGGTCTGGCTGGATTGTCATCTATCAGCAGCTGGTAGGAGATCTCGCTCATGGCCATTTGGTCCTTTGAAGTATTATCTAAATCCAGGTCTAAGATTGAACTCAGATCAATCTTAATATGGCATTGACTTTCTTTATGGCGCTGGAATCAGTATCCTTCGCCCAGGATTTGCGACGAGGTCGTCTGGCCACATCGCCAGGTTTGCATCGCAGATCGCCCAGAAGCGCTCAGGATCACGGTAGTGGCTGTGGGCTATGTGGTCCAGCCGCTCGCCCTCTCGCACAGTGTGGGCCTCAGCGGTCCTGTGCCTCGGAGTAAAGCGAGTCTTCTTGTAGAGGATGATCCTGCCATCAGCATCCTTTATCTCGTGGTTTTCCACGCTCTCGTAGCGGCTTCCTTTAAAGAACACTTCTTCTCAACTCCTTAAAACGGCAGCATCGATGTCAGCTTCTCGACACTGCTCGCCAGATTGAGCCTGGCCAGTACCTCCTTCTGGGATTGGTAGGCATTGTAGACATCTCGGCCGAGGCTGCTGTCCAGCAGGTCATCACTGGTCAGGACCCGCATTCCAAGCGTAACCTTGGCCCTGATGGGATTGAGCTGCTGGTCGAATGCCTGCTCGGTCACAGAGAAGCTCGTCACACGCACTGGAACGACGCGGGACTTTCCCCAGACGAAGAGTGTGAGCGGCAGATTAGCTGAGGCTAGCTGGGCGCCACCCTGGCCGCTCAAGAGCTCTATCTTCACTCTCTGAGACTCAGGTGGGTATAGGAGCATCTCGAGGGCGGCCAGCGCCGGATGGATGCCGAACTGGACTGTGTGGGGATGAAAAGCCGGCTCAGAGAGCTGGTCTGCTGCGTCCAAATCGACTGTGATGTTGATTGTCTCCACAGGCGGGCCGGTCACGACGTAAGCCTCCTCCCGGGCTGAGCCGCGCTCTTCCGTCGCCTGCTGCGGCTGTGGCCTTCTGTCGGCCAAGGTGCGGCTGAGCTGGTCGGGGTTGTACTGGAAGACGATCACGTTTGGCACGGGCCCCAGGAAGTGCGATGGGAAAGAGACCAGAGCGCCTTTCAGGAGCCTGGGGCGGAGGGGGGAATCGGAGGGCAT
>ERZ1645192.822-NODE-822-length-26030-cov-12.420327_pt1 | contig 26030 bp, 27 predicted proteins | sample MGYA00575354_ERZ1645192 | MGnify/ENA primary metagenome ERZ1645192 (study PRJEB40844, sample SAMN11349763) | freshwater sediment metagenome | isolation source: river sediment | host: Sediment | place: India: Faizupur Khadar , New Delhi | collected 2017-02-21 ... | reverse complement strand
TTCGTCAACGTGCCGCGCATCAAGGGCAGCCACAACGCCATGCTGTCGGGCGAACTCGCCGCCGAGACCATCGCCAAGGCGCTCGCCGCCGGCCGCGCCCACGACGAGCCGATCGAATACGAGACCGGCTGGCGCAAGTCCCTGATCGGCAAGGACCTCCACAAGGTCCGCAACGTCAAGCCGCTGTGGTCGAAGCTCGGCACCATCCTCGGCGTCGCCGCCGGCGGCCTCGACATGTGGACCAACGAGCTCTTCGGCTTCTCGCTGTTCGGCACGCTGAAGCACGGCAAGTCGGACGCCAAGTCGCTGAAGCCGGCAGATCAGTGCAAGCCGATCGCCTACCCGAAGCCCGACGGCAAGATCTCCTTCGACCGTCTCTCCTCGGTGTTCCTGTCGAACACCAACCACGAGGAGGATCAGCCGATCCATCTGAAGCTCACCGACCCGGCCTTGCAGAAGTCGTCGGAACTCGGCGTCTTCGCCGGCCCGTCGACCCGCTATTGCCCGGCCGGCGTCTACGAGTGGATGGAGAAGCCCGAGGGCATGACCTTCGTGATCAATTCGCAGAACTGCGTCCACTGCAAGACCTGCGACATCAAGGACCCCAACGGCAACATCACCTGGACCACCCCGGAAGGCTCCGGCGGGCCGAATTATCCGAACATGTGAGTGGGCCTGGGGTGCGGTGAGCGGAAGCGAACCGCGCCGGCTGCCGACGGTCGGACGACGACGCGCCCGCGGGGAGACTTCGGGCGCGTTTCGCGTTCCGGCCCTCTCACTTCATCTTCCCCGGCATCCACCGTCGCACCAGCCACAGCGCCGCCACCACAGCGACGACCGCGACGACGACCACGACCGTCCCCGTCGCGGCATCGCCCTTTTCGAACAGCTGCCAGGCGATCGCTCCGGCCGAGCCGGGGAAGATCAGCACCGGGATCCACAGGATCGCCGAGCCGATGTTGGCGGCCTGGAAGATCGTGGGCGGCATGGCGGTGATGCCGGCGACCGTCGGGATGCTCGCCCGCAAAGGTCCGATGAAGCGGCCGACGACGATCGCCGCCCAGCCCCAGCGGGCGAAGACGTTGCGCGCTGCGGCGAGCGTCTCGGGGTGGTGGGAGAACGGCCACAGCCGGTCGACGCCCGGCCCGAGCTTGCGCCCGACCCAATAGGAGACGGTGTCACCGAGCGCCGCGCCGAGCGCCCCGCCGATCCAGATGTCGAGGAAGGGCACCGTGCCGGCTCCGACCAGGGCGCCGGTCGCCATCATCACGCCGGTCGCCGGCACCAGCACCCCGACGATCACCAGGCTCTCACCGAAGGCCATCGCGCCATAGATCACCCCGGCCCAGGCACGGTGGGTCTCGATCAGGGCGAGGGCGGCGTCGAAGAATCCGGAAATGTCCATGGCGCCATTGTCACCGAGGTGCGGGGCGCCGTCGACGGGTCGGGTGAGATTTCGAGCCCCCCGGCCGCAGGGGATTTCGAGATTGCCCGGAGGGTCGCCCGAATTCCCTTCCCTCTTCGTCGCGCCTCGGTGCGTCGCGACCCGTTGCGCGGGGACGAGACGCGCAGCGATTGCGTCACTCCTCGGTCCAGTCGCCGGTCGGGGTCGGTAGGCCGAGGGCGGAGGAGGTGATCCGCAGCAACCGGCCGAGGCTCGGCGTCGCACGACCGCCGGACGACGGCGGCAGCACCACCGCATCGGCGCGCAGCCGGTGGATGTGGGCACGCGACATCCGTCCGACGAGATCGCCGTGGCCGGCGTAGCGGTCGGGGATGCGCGCCGCCAGCGCCTCGAGATGGCGACGCGAGATGATCAGCCCCTGTTCGCGCAAGGGCCGGCCGAGCAGCGCCCCGGAGATCCCCACCACCCGCTCGGCGAGGCGCGGCCGCCAGCCGAATTCCTCGTAGGCGATCCGGAAGGTGCCGACATGGGCATCGGCATGGCCGGTCCGTTCGGCCCGTTCGACGAAACTCGCCGCCTCGCGATACCAGTGCGCCTCGAGCACGACGTTGGGCGTCAGAATCAGGAACCATGGCGTCCGCCGCGCCGCATGGACGCCGGCGCCGACCCGAGTGAGCCAACCGCCGGAGATCTCCACCAGCGAGCATCCGGCGGCATCGGCGACGATGCGGGTGCCGTCGCTCGAGCCGGCGTCGGCCACCACCACCTCGCGCACCACCCCTTCCGCCGCCGCCGGCACCAGCGACACCAGGGTGCGGGCGAGCCCCTCTTCGGAGTTCTGGGTGGGGATGACGACGGACAGCATGGATCGCCGGAGCCTCGGAGGATCGGGCTCGGCGCCGTCATCGGCGGTCGACGTCGGCGCGCCCGACCCGCTCCGTCTCATACACGCCGCCTGCTGCCCGGACCAGCGCGATCCGACTGGCGAATCGACGAATTTCAGAGCATGTTCTTGTAATGTTCTCGATAACCCGACAAGATGTCACCATGAGAGATCGTGCCTTCGCTCGCGCCCGCCCGTCGTCGACCGAGAACGGCGACGATGGCGGCGAACGCCCTGCCCGCGACATCGCCGCCGAGCGGGGCGGCGACACGGCTCCTGCCACTACGCCGACCGGCCGAGGGGAAGGAGCGGTGGTGCTCGACGCGCGCATCGATGCCAAGCGTCGACGTGGCCGCGGCGCCGTCGCCAACCCATCCGGTCGCTACGAGAGTGAGAGCCGCGTCGGCTTCGACGACGGTTGGGGGTCGCTCGACGAACTGCCGTCCTTCGCCACCGAGGTGACGATCGAGAAGCCGAAGACGATCCTCACCCGCAACTCCTCGCCGGACGTTCCTTTCGATCGCTCGATCAACCCCTATCGCGGCTGCGAGCACGGCTGTTCCTACTGTTTCGCCCGCCCGACCCATGCCTACATGGGCCTCTCCCCCGGCCTCGACTTCGAGAGCCGCCTCTTCGTCAAGCCCGATGCGGCACGCCTGCTCGAACGCGAACTCGGCGTCGCCGGTTACGCCTGCCGTCCCGTCGCCATCGGCACCAACACCGACCCCTACCAGCCGATCGAACGACGCTTCCGTCTGATGCGCGAGATCCTCGAGGTGCTGGAGCGCTGCGGCCATCCGGTGACCATCGTCACCAAGTCGGTGCTGGTGCTGCGCGACGCCGACATCCTCGGCCGCATGGGGGCGCGGGGGTTGGCCAAGGTGGCGCTGTCGGTGACCAGCCTCGATCGCCGGCTGTCGCGCTCGATGGAGCCGCGTGCCTCCGCCCCGGAGAAGCGCCTTGCCGCCATCCGCGGCCTCACCGAGGCCGGCGTGCCGGTCGGGGTGATGGTGGCGCCGGTGGTCCCCGCACTCAACGACGCCGAACTCGAGCGCATCCTCGAGGCGGCGGCGGCGGCTGGGGCGCGCGAGGCGGGCTACATCCTGTTGCGCCTGCCGCTCGAAGTCTCCGAGATCTTCAAACAGTGGCTGCTCGAGCACCATCCCGACCGCTATCGTCACGTCCTGTCGCTGTTGCGCTCGATGCGCGAGGGCAAGGACTACGATGCGGTATGGGGACGGCGGATGCGCGGCCTCGGCCCCTATGCCACCACCTTGCGCCGGCGTTTCGAGGCGGCGACGCGCCGGCTCGGTCTCGAGGCGGGGCGGAGCGTCGCGGCGCTGCGTACCGACCTCTTCGTACCGCCGCTCGGCGATGGGCGGCAACTGTCGCTGTTCTGATCCCCGAGGAACCGATGAAGCTGCGTCTCTCCCTCGTCACCCTCGGCGTCGCCGACATCGGCCGCGCCCGCGCCTTCTACGAGGCGCTCGGCCTGATCGCCGGCGCACCGAGTTCCGCGCATGTCGTCTTCTTCGACATGGACGGCGTGATTCTCGCCCTCTACGGCCGCGAGGCGCTCGCCGCCGATGCCGGCGTCCCGTCGATGGGGGAGGGCTTCGCCGGCACCACCCTCGCCTGGAACCTCGCGAACCCGGCGGCGGTCGACGCTGCCTTCACGGCGGCACTCGCCGCCGGCGGGCAGGCTGTGAAGCGGCCCGAGACGGTGTTCTGGGGCGGCTATTCGGGGTATTTTTCCGATCCCGACGGCCACCTCTGGGAGGTCGCCCACAACCCCTTCTTCCCCCTCGATGCCGGGGGCGTCACCCACTTGCCGGAGACCGCGACATGAGAGGCCGCCCGAAGAAGGCCGAGGCAGGATCGGCGAAGGCGGAGGGCGGGCCCGATGATCGGCTCGAGCGCGATCTCGGCTTTCCCGCTGCCCGCATCGCCGGTGTCGACGAGGTCGGTCGCGGACCGATCGCCGGCCCGGTGGTCGCCGCCGCGGTGGTGCTCGATCCGGCCCGGGTGCCGATCGGGCTGAACGATTCGAAGAAGTTGACCGAGAAGACGCGCGAGCGCTTGTTCGATGAGATCTGCGCCCATCATGCCGTGGCGATCGCCCTCGGCTCGGTCGCCCGCATCGATGCGACCGACATCCGCGCCGCGACGCTCGATGCGATGCGGCGCGCCGTGAACGGCCTCGCCACCGCGCCCGATCACGTCCTCGTCGACGGCATCGACGTGCCGCCGAGGCTGCCCTGTCCGGGCACGGCGGTGACCGGAGGTGACGGCCGCTCGATCTCGATCGCCGCCGCCTCGATCGTCGCCAAGGTGCTGCGTGACCGGTTGATGGCCCTCGCGGCGGCGGAACATCCCGGCTACGGCTTCGAACGCCACAAGGGCTACGGTGTCGCGGCCCACATGGCGGCGCTCGACCGCCTCGGCCCGTCGCCCCTGCATCGCCGGAGCTTCGCTCCCGTCGCCCGCGCCGCAGCAGTGCGCCGCGGCGAGTGACGGCGGTGAGGCGTTTCGGGATCGCTCGCCATCCTCGGACCCGGGGGACGCGCCCCCGATCCGGCTCGGACGTCCTCACCCCGTCGCGATCGCCTCCGCGACCGCCTGTTCGGCGATGGCATCGAGGGAGACGGCGGCGGCCTTCGCCGGCCGATCGTTCGCCGCCGTCACCGCACCGCCGCCGCAGGCCTTGGCGAGTTCGGCGAACCCGGCGGTCTGGAGGACGCCGAGCGCCTCCCGCCGCGACCGGCGGTTGGGCAGCGGGTCGGGCAGGGCAGGGGTCACGGCAAGGGCGGCGACGTCGCCCGCCGGTAGTCCCGCCTGCATCCCGCCGGCGACGATCAGCGCCCGATACCAGTCCCACGGCGCCAGCGCCGGCGTCTCCTCGCGCGCCAGATAGACGGCGACGCCGGCGACCGTCGCACCGTCGGCCCCGGTGACGGTGAAATCGTCGTGGCGCACGTAGACGGGGGGATCGCGGTCGGCGCCTTCCGCCTTGTCGAGCCGATCCCGCTCGCCGACGGCGATCTCGTAGAGCCGGCCATGGACGACGTCGGTGTCGCCGCCGCGGACCAGCGTCGCCTTGCCGGATCCGTCGAAGCTCTTCGATTGGAAGGTGAGCCGCCAACCGGTGACGGTGGCGAGCCCGATCGGTTTCGCACTCGGGCAACGGGCGGCGAGGCGCTCGGCGAGAAGGTTGGAGCCGTAGGCGAAGTACAGGAAACGCGGCATGGTCACCTCGGTTCGGCCGTTCGAGCGTCATCCCGTCGACCATTTCGAACGATCGCCGGTATTCGTCGTGCGGATTTCTCATGCCTCTGATGCATGAGAGAAATTCGCATCCCTTCGACGCTCGGACGCGTCGGCGTCCTCGAGCGGCGGCATCATGAGGTAGCGCGAGAAGCCGGCGACAAGGCGGCGAGGAGATGGCGAGCCGGGGGTGGCCCGAGATCCCCGCCGATCCGACGATGAGCCTTGCGGCACACGCCCGGCACACCGCCACGGCGAGCCGCACCGTCCCCGACCCGGCGCGCCCGAAATGCACGAAGCCCGCGCCTCTTGCGAGGCGCGGGCTTCGGATCTTGCGAGGGGCGCGGCTCAGTTGAGCTTGGTGGCGACCTCGGCGATGCCCTTGGCGACGAGATCGGCGCCGGTCTTGCCGGCCACCTTGGCGGCGAGCAGCGACTCGGCGGCGGCGACCGCGACATCGGCGGCACGCGAGCGCACCTCGGCGACGGCCTGGGCTTCCGCCTGGGCGATCTTGGCTTCGGCCGCCTTGGTGCGGCGGGCGATCAGCTCGTCGAGCGCCTTGTTGGCCTCCGCCGTGGCGATGTCGGCGAGCTGCTTGGCCTCGGCGACGATCGACTGGGCCTCGAGCTCGGCGTCGGCGGCCTTCTGCTTGTAGGCGGCGAGCAGGCTCGCCGCTTCCTCGCGCAGGCGCTTGGCCTCCGAGAGTTCGGCTTCGATCGCGGCGACCTTGCCGTCGAGGGCCGAGCCGATCTTGCCGGGCACGCCCATGTAGGTGATCACGCCGAAGAAGATCAGCAGCGCGACGAAGGCCCACAGGGTGGCGAGAGAGGTTGCGTCCATGGGGGCTCTCTCCTCACTTGACCGTGACGGCGGCGATCGCCGCGGCGACGTCCGCACGAGACACGCTTTCGCCGGTCAGGGTGGAAACCAGGGTCTCCGCCGTTTCCGTGGCGATGCCGTCGACCTCGGCCAGCGCCTTGGCCTTGATGCCGGCGATGGTGGTCTCGGCAGCGGCGATCTTGGCCGAGAGCGAGCTCTCCGCCTCGTGCCTCTTGGCGTCGAGCGACGCGTTGAGCGCCGAACGGGTGTCGGAGGCGATCGTCTGCGCCCGCTGGCGAGCTTCGGCCAGCGACTTCTCGTAGGCCGCGCCGGCGGCTTCCGACGAGGCCTTCAGCTGGTTCGCCTCTTCGAGATCCTTGGCGATCTTGTCGTGGCGCGCCTCGAGGATACCGCCGATGCGCGGCAGCACGACCTTCGACATCAGCACGTAGAAGAGGCCGAAGGTGATCGCGAGCCAGAGGATCTGCGACGCGAAGGTGGAGCTGTCGAACGGGGGGAAGGCCCCGCCGTGCTCGGCACCCGCGTGATGCACCTCGGCCGTGGTGTTGACGTTGCTTGCCATCTCGACCGTCCCGGATGATCCGACCCCGCGTATGGGCGCGGGATCCACGGAAGATCACCGGCCGCCCGCGTGGGGACGGCCGGAGATTCGTGGTGTTCTCGCCCGTCCGAGGATCAGACGGCGAAGAGCAGCAGCAGCGCGACGAGCAGCGAGAAGATGCCGAGCGCTTCGGTCACGGCGAAGCCGAAGATCAGGCGGCCGAACTGGCCGTCGGCGGCCGCCGGGTTGCGCAGCGCGCCGGCGAGGTAGTTACCGAAGATGGTGCCGAGGCCGATGCCCGCACCGGCCATGCCGAGGGTGGCGATACCGGCGCCGAGGTACTTCGCAGCTTGCGGATCCATGGGAGTGCTCCTTCGCGTGGATTGAGTTGAACTTACCGATTTCCTCCGCGTCCTCCGGGCTCAGTGGCCCGGGTGGATCGCGTCGTTCAGGTACATGCAGGTCAGCACGGTGAAGACGTAGGCCTGCAGGAAGGCGACCAGGAACTCGAGCGCGGTCAGCGCCACGGTCATCGCCAGCGGCAGCACCGAGCCCGCCATGCCGGTGACGCCGGCGGCCGACAGCGTCACCACGAAGCCGGCGAAGACCTTCAGAGTGATGTGACCGGCCAGCATGTTGGCGAAGAGACGGACGGAGAGGCTGATCGGCCGGGAGAGGAACGAGATCACCTCGATCATCGTCACCAGCGGCACCAGCGCGCCGGGCACGCCAGACGGCGCGAACAGGCCGAAGAAGTGCAGACCGTGCTTCCAGATACCGTAGATCACCACCGTCGAGATCACCAGCATCGCCAGGCAGAAGGTGACGATGATGTGCGAGGTGACGGTGAAGAAGTACGGGATCATGCCGAGCAGGTTGGCCACCAGCACGAACATGAACAGCGAGAACACCAGCGGGAAGAACTTCATGCCGGACTTGCCGGCAGCGTCCCGAAGGATGTTCGCCACCATCGAGTAGGCCATCTCGGCGACGACCTGCCAGCGGTTCGGCACCATCGACCGGCCGGACGTGGCCATGACGAGGAACAGCGTCCCGACGATCACCGTCGCCGCCATGAACAGCGACGAGTTGGTGAACGAGACGTCGTAGTGGCCGAGGTTGATCGGCACGAGCTTGGTGATGTGAAACTGATGGATCGGATCGACCTTGTCGGCTGCCACCTGTCAGTCCCCGTCTGTCTTCGGCCGCCGATCCGATGATCGACCGCCGCACGCGCCCCGATCGGGCCGCCCCCTCGGATCCGTCCCCGGCGGGGCCGCATCCGTTCGAATTCCGCCGCTCCCGTCAGGGAGCCGACCGGTCGCCGTCGCGATCCGGCCGCTGCGTCTCGCTTCGCGGCGCCTCGCGCAACCGCGCGCCGGCCTCCGCCACCATCCCCTCGGCGCGCAGGACGTTGAGCACGCCCGCGGCGAAGCCGAGGAGGAGAAACACGATCAGCGCCCAGGGAGACGTCCCCGCCGCCTTGTCGATCCCCCACCCGATCGCGGCGCCGACGATGATGCCGGCGACGAATTCGGAGGCGATCTTGACCGCCTGCGCGAAGCCGGAGAGCTGCCCCTTCCGGTTCGCCGCTTCTTCGGCCTGCCGATGCGCCTCGAGGCTGTCGCCGAGGCGCTCCAGCCGCCGCTGAAGCTCGGCTTCGTCGTCCTTCCTCGGCATGGGCTTCGACCCGCCGGGAGTCGCATCGGTCGGTCGTTCGACCATGTGCGGTACCCCGCGCTTCACGCCCATACCTCGAAACGCGGGAACGTCACCGCCCCACCCCGAAGCCGGGCGCACCATAGTGGCGTGGGGAAAGCGTGTCAAGGACACCAGACTTTAGTACAAGCCACTGATAAGAAAAGGAAATTCTTGCATTCCGCGGAAAGGTTGCGCCGCTTCGCCACAGCCTTTCGGAGGGGGGGCGGTCTTCCCGGCCACCGCGGCGGGCGATCGTTCGGTCTCACGCCGTCTCGAGAATGCGTTCGGCGCGCTCGAGATCGACCGAGACCAACTGCGAGATGCCGCGCTCGGACATGGTGACGCCGAACAGGCGACTCATCCGCGCCATGGTGATCGGATTGTGGGTGATGACGACGAAGCGTGTATCGGTGACGGCGGTCATACGGTCGAGCAGGTCGCAGTAGCGCTCGACATTGGCGTCGTCGAGTGGCGCATCGACCTCGTCGAGCACGCAGATCGGTGCCGGATTGGTGAGGAACACCGCGAAGATCAGGGCGAGCGCGGTCAGCGCCTGTTCGCCGCCGGAGAGCAGCGTCATCGTCGTCGGCTTCTTGCCCGGCGGCCGCGCCACGATCTCCAGGCCCGCCTCCAGCGGGTCCTCCGATTCGATCAGCTGCAGTTGCGCCTCGCCGCCGCCGAAGAGATGGGTGAACAGCGAACGGAAATGCCCGTCGACCGTGTCGAAGGCCGCCATCAGCCGGTCGCGCGCTTCGCGGTTGAGGTCGGTGATTCCCTTCCTCAGTCGCTTGATCGCCTCGACCAGTTCGTCGCGCTCGGCGGCGAGCACGTCGCGTCGCTCCTCGACCTCTTGCGCCTCCTCGTCGGCCCTGAGATTGACGGCACCGAGTCGTTCGCGTTCGAGCTTCAGGCGCTCGAGCCGACGTTCGACGGCGATCTCCTCGGGTAGCGGCGCGTCCATGTCGAGACCGGCGAGCGCGGCGAGGCCGATCGGCTGCACCTCGAAGGTCTCGGCGATCCCGGTTTCGATCTCGCTGCGCCGGGCCCGCGCCGCGCCGTGGCGCTCCTCGGCGCGGCCCTTGGCCTCGCGCGCCGCCGACAGGGCGTCGAGGGCGGAGCGGGCGACGCGATCGGCCTCGCCTTGGCTGCGCTCGCCGGCCGCCAGCGCCTCGGCCGCCGCGGTACGCGCCACCTCGGCCTCGCCGATTCGGTCGAGCAGGCGTCGACGGGTCTCCTCGATGTCGGCCGGCCGTTCGGTCAACGCCTCGCGCTCGGCCTCCGCCTCGCCATGTCGTTCGGCCAACACGGTGAGTTGCGTCACCGCCGCCGCGGCGCGGGCAGCCCAGCCGGCGCGCTCGCGCCCGATCGCCTCGAGCCGCCGTGCCCGCATCTCCACTTCGCGGGCGAGGCCCTGGCGGGCGGCGCGGAGTTCGGCGACCACGGCGCGGTCGCGTGCCACCATGCCCTGTGCCGAGAGGATCTCGGCGTCCAGCCGCGAAGTGTCGGGCAGGGCGGCCTTGGCGTCACCCGCTTCGCCGCCGCGTGCCTCGGTTTCGGCGATCTCGCCGGCGAGCCGGTCGAGCGTCGCATCGAGAGCGGCGAGGCGGGTGGCAGCGAGTTCGCTCTCGCGCTCGATCCGGACCGCCCGGTCGCGCGCCTCGGCCTCGCCGCGCTGCGCCCGGCGCAGCGCCTCGCGCGTCGCCCGTTCCGCCTCTTCGGCCAGCAGCAGATCGCGCCGTGCCGCCTCGAGGGTGCCCCGGCGCGCCTCGGCGTCGCGCCGCGTCTCCTCGATCTGCGCCTCGACTTCGATGAGCCGGTTGCGGCTGGAGAGCCGCCGCGCCGCGGCGGTCGGCGCTTCGGCGGCTGCGGTCAGCCCGTCCCAGCGCCACAGATCGCCCTGGCGCGACACCAGTCGCTGCCCCGGTGCGAGACTCTGCTGCAACCGCACCCCGTCGGCCCGTTCGACGACGCCGATCTGGGCGAGACGGCGGGCGACGACCGTCGGCCCCTGGACGAAACGCCACATCGGCGTCGCTCCCGCCGGCAACGCCGGATCGCCCGCCGCACTTCCCGATTCGCCCCAGTGCACCGGCGCCGCGTCGTCGGTGGAGACCTCGAGGTCGTCGCCGAGAGCGGCGGCCAACGCCGATTCGTAGCCGGCGTCGACGGTCAGCCGATCGATGATCGGCGGCCACAGCGAACCGGCGGCGACGTTGAGGATCTTGGCGAGCGTCTTGGCCTCCGCCTCGAGCCGCGACAGCTCGCGCTCGCGCTCGGCTTGGGCGGCGCGCCCGCCTTCGAAACCGTCGCGGGCGGTGCGCACCCGCTCCTCGGCCGCCGCCACCGCGCTCTCCGCCTCGGCACTCGCCGCCGCGGCGTCCTCCACCGCGAAACGCGCCGCTTCCAGCGCCTCGCCGTCGTCGAGACCGGCGGCGAAGCGATCGCGATCGGCGGCCGCCGTCTCGCGTTCGCGCAGCAGCCGGCCGAGCCGTTCGGCGGCTTCTGCCTCGGCACGCTCGAAGGCCCGGCGCCGTGCCTGAACGTCGGCGATCCGCGCCTGCAACTCGGCGAGCACCGCCTCGGCTGCGCCGGCTCGGGTCTCGGCCTCGGCCAGTCGGTCCTCGGCCTCCGCCACCGAGGCGGCCACGTCCTCGTTCTCGGCCGAGAGCACCGCCTCTTCCTCGTCGAGCCGCGCGAGCGCCGCCGCCATGTCGGCGCCGAGGCGATCCTCGCGGGCGCGGTCCTCGTCGATCTGGCGGATGCGCCGCTCCAGCTCGCCGAGCCGGTCGCGCACCCGCCGCTCCTCGGCGTCGAGTTCGGCGGCGGCGAGCCGCAACCGTTGCAGCGCCGCCGAGGCGCTCGCCTCCGCCTCGCGCAGCCGCGGCAGTTCGTGGGCGGCGACCGCCTGATCGCGCGCCGCCCGCACCTGGACCTCGGCCGTCTCGCCGACTGCGCGGTCGGCGGCGAAAAGCTCGCGTTCCGCCTCGCTCACCCGTTCGCGCGCTTCGATGAGACGCAGCAGTGCGATCGTCGCCTCGGCCTGACGGATCTCGGCGGAGAGGGCGCGGTAGCGCGCCGCCTGGCGCGCCTGCCGCTTCAGGCTCTCCAGCCGCGTCTCGAACTCGGTGAGCACGTCCTCGACCCGCTCGAGGTTTTGCGAGGCGGCCTTGAGCCGGATCTCGGCCTCGTTGCGGCGCGAATGCAGGCCGGAGATGCCGGCGGCCTCTTCGAGAATGGCGCGCCGGGCCGTCGGCTTGGCCGAGATCAGCTCGCCGATCTGACCCTGGCGCACCATCGCCGGCGAGCGCGATCCGGTGGAGGCGTCGGCGAACAGCAGCTGCACGTCGCGGGCGCGTACCTCCCGGCCGTTGATGCGGTAGACCGAGCCCTCCTCGCGGGCGATGCGGCGCGTCACCTCGAGCACGTCGGCATCGGCGTGCGGGGCCGAGACCCGGCGCTCGCGATTGTCGAGGAAGAGCGTCACCTCGGCCGAATTGCGTGCCGCCCGCCGCGTACTTCCGGAGAAGATCACGTCGTCCATACCAGAGGCGCGCATACTCTTGTAGGAGTTCTCGCCCATGACCCAGCGCAGGGCCTCGACGAGATTGGATTTGCCGCAGCCGTTGGGTCCGACGACGCCGGTCAGGCCCGGCTCGATGTGGAAGTCGGTCGAATCGACGAAGGTCTTAAAGCCCAGCAGTCGCAGACGGGTGAAGCGCATCTCACCCTCCGCCGCGATCGATGGTCGAGACCCTGCCGTTCACCTCGGCCTCACTTCAGGAAGGGGGCCAGCGCCTTGTCCAACTCGTCCTTGGTGGACAGACCCTTCTGTGGCCGTCCGTTGATGAAGAAGGCCGGCGTGCCGTCGACGCGGAACTTCTCGGAGGCGCGCTGCCGGATCGCGGTGATGTCGTCGAGCAGCTTCTGGTCGGTGAGGCAGGTCTTGAAGCTCTCCTCGGTGAAGCCGACCTGGCGGGTGAGCTTGCGCAGCGCCGCCACCGGATCGCTCGGCGTCACCCACGCCTGTTGCTGTTCGAAGAACAACGACAGCATGTCGAAGTACTTCTCCTTCGGCGAGCATCTGACCAACATCGACGCGGCCGCGGCCAGAGGGTCGAGCGGGAACTCGCGATGGACGAAGAAGACCTTGCCGGTGTCGACGTATTTTTCCTTGAGGTAGGGATAGATGTTCTTGTGGAAATTGGCGCAGTGGCCACAGGTCATCGACGAATATTCGACCACCGTGACCGGCGCATCGGCCTTGCCGATGGTCATTTCCGGCAGCGGGCCGGGTTTCATGATCTCGGCGACGTCGAAGGCGCCCTGCGCCGCGGCCGGACCGGCGGCGAGTGCGACGGGCGCGAAAGCGAGGAGCGCGGCGGAGCTTTCCAGGAAGCGGCGGCGGGTGGGCGTCACGGGGAGGGTCCTCATCGTGTCCGGAGTGATCGTGTCCGGAGAAGTCCGGTCCGGAGAAATCGGGCCCGGAGATCGGAACGGGGTGGGTGCCGCGCCGGTTCCGGTTCGTTCACGAGCCGGCCCGCACGTCGTCTCGTCCAATCAATAGCCCGATTGTGGCGAGACGTCGCCCCTCGGCCGCCCCTCGCGCATTCGTTATCCGGGGAAAACCCGCCGCGTCCGCCGCTCACACCGGCTTGATCGAGCCGAGTACCGCCCGTCCCAGGGCCACCAGCGCCCGCTTCAGTCCCTCGTCCTCGATCTCGGCGGTGATCTCGGCGACATGCGCCTCCTGCGCCGGCGACAGGGCGCGCGGCCGCGGCGCCCGCCCCACCTGCGGCCGGTGGATCGGCTTCTGGACGATGCGCAGCCGGGCGACGGCGGGAAAGCCGAAGACCGCGTTGATCCGCTCGACCACGACCGGAGCTTCGTGTTGGAGAAGGAGCGCCCGCGACCCCTCGCAGCGCACCGTCAGCGTCGCCGGTTCGAAACCGTCCTCGCCGCCGTCCTCCAGCCGCCGCGGCCAGGAGAGGCGCTCGGGTTGCGTCACGGTGGCGAACACCGGCCCGACGATTTCGGCCCAGTTGCGGAAGAGATCGGTCGAGGCGAAGCCGCGCTTCTTGGCTGCCGGCTTCAGCGCGCCGTCGAGCAGATCCGCGACCGGCCGCGCCTCGCGGCGGCGTCGCGGGCGGTGACGCTCGGTGTCGGACGGATCGGACGGCATGGACATGCCACGACGATGGACGCGGTTTCGGTCCGAAACAAGGCTCGCCGGTGGCGGCGTCCTCTTTTCCCCGGGCCGTCCCCACGTTACCTCTCGATGATGCCCGCCTTTCCCGCCGCCATCCTCCTCGCCTGGTACGACCGCCATCACCGCCGCCTGCCGTGGCGGGTGAGCCCGGCCGACGCGAGAGCCGGCGAGCTCGTCGATCCCTATCGGGTGTGGCTCTCCGAGATCATGCTGCAGCAGACCACGGTCGCGGCGGTGAAGAGCTATTTCGAGGCCTTCACCGCCCGCTGGCCGAGCGTCGCCGCCCTCGCCGCGGCGGACGAGGCCGAGGTGATGAAGGCCTGGGCCGGGCTCGGCTACTATTCCCGGGCTCGCAATCTCCTCGCCTGCGCCCGCACCGTCGTCGCCGATCACGGCGGACGCTTCCCGGAGAGTGAGGAGGGCCTGCGCGGCCTGCCCGGCGTCGGCCTCTACACCGCGGCGGCGATCGCCGCCATCGCCTTCGACCGGCCGGCGACGGTGGTCGACGGCAACGTCGAACGGGTCGTCGCCCGTCTCTTCGCCGTGGCGACCGAGATGCCGGCGGGAAAGCCGGACCTGCGCCGCCTCGCCGCGACGCTGACCCCGAGGACGCGGCCGGGCGACTTCGCTCAGGCGATGATGGACCTCGGCGCCACCGTCTGTACGCCGAAGAAGCCGGCCTGTTCCCTCTGCCCGTGGGCCGAAGGTTGTGCCGCCCGCGCTCTCGGCGCGCCCGAGACCTTCCCGCGCCGTGCCGCGAAGACCGTGCGTCCGACCCGCACCGGAACCGCCTTCGTCGCGATCAGAGCGGACGGTGCGGTGCTGTTGCGACGCCGCCCGCCGAAGGGGCTGCTCGGTGGTATGACCGAGCCGCCCGGTTCGTCCTGGACCGAGCTGCGCCCCGGCGGCGCCGTCGGCGATCCGGCGGCGCACCCGCCGCTGCCCGCCGCGTGGAAGCGGGTGGCGGGTGAGGTCGAGCACACCTTCACCCATTTCCACCTGCGACTGGTGGTGATGCGGGCCGAGGCCGCCGCGGCGACGCCGGCGCCCGACGGCCATTGGTGGTCGCCGGCCCGAGAAGTCGCCGGGGAAGCGTTGCCGACCGTCTTCCGCAAGGTGCTCGCCGCCGCCGGGGTCGACACCTCGGTGAGCCGGAACCGGTGAGGGCGGGGAGGGCGGTGGCTGCCTCAGCCCGCCCGGTAGGCGTCGAGCATCGCGATCGCGACTTCCGAGAACGGCGTCGACCGCCGCGTCGTCTCGTCGGTGAGCACCACCACCGAGATGCCGCGCGCCGCCGGCCGGCCGTTCTGGAACACCGCCTGCTCGAGCGTCATCGACGAGCGGCCGATCTTCGCCACCCGCGTGCCGATCTCCACCGTGCCCGGCCAGTTGATCTCGGCGACGAGATCGATCTCCAGCCGCGCCAACACCAGCGCCTGTCCGGGTTCGAGGAAGGGCTTTTCGGCGGCGAGGAGCATCTCGACCCGGCCGGTCTCGAAGAAGGTGGCGAAGATGGCGTTGTTGACGTGGCCCTGGCGGTCGGTGTCGCCGTAGCGCAGCTTGTCGAAGGTGCGAGCAGGGTAGTCGTCGAGGGTCGGAAGAGTGGTCATACGGGGTCCGTGGTTCCGGGCGAGGGGTCGGACCGACGAGACTAGCCGAGAGGCCGTCGCCCGTCTCCCGCCGCGAGCATGGCTCGGCTGCGCGGCGGCGGCAGCTTCCGTGACACAGGTTCATCGACCCGTCACGAACTCGCCCGAGGATGCCGGCCGACAGAACGCCTCACCCGGAGCCCTCGCTCATGCGCCGTCTCGTGCTCGCCGCCGTACTCTCGCTCGCCGCCGCCACCTCCGCCGCCGCCGTCGACATCGGCGGACCGCGCGCCTTCACCTTCGTCGCCCTCGGCGACATGCCCTACAAGACGCCGGAGGACTATCCGCGTTTCGAGGCGCTGATCGCCAAGGTGAACGCGCTGAAGCCGGCCCTCACCGTCCATGTCGGCGACATCAAGGCCGGCTCGACCGTCTGCTCCGACGAGGCCTTCCAGAAGGTCAAGGACGAGTTCGCGCTGTTCGAAGGGCCGTTGGTCTACACCGTCGGTGACAATGAATGGACCGACTGCCATCGCGAGAAGGCCGGGAAGTTCGATCCGAACGAACGGTTGAACAAGGTGCGTGAGATGTTCTTCGCCGAGGCGAAGTCCCACGGCAAGGCGCCGATCGCCTACGAGCGACAGTCGGAGCTGATGCCCGACGCCAAGTCCTGGGACGACAAGGGCTTCGTCGAGAACACCCGCTTCGTCCACGGCGGCGTGATGTTCGTCCAGGCGAACATCCCCGGCTCGAACAACAACTTCGAGACCCGCGGCCTCGACAACGTCAAGGAGTTCTTCGCCCGCGATGCGGCGAACCAGAAGTGGATCGAGGCGACATTCGAAAAGGCCAAGGCCGAGAACCTCGGCGCGCTGGTGCTGTCGATCCAGGCCGATCTCTGGGACATCAAGCAGACCGAACCGGACGTGCCGCTCGCCTCGGGCTTCGTCAAGACGCTGAAGACCATCGAGAAGCAGGCCAAGGCCTTCGGCAAGCCGGTGCTCGTCATCAACGGCGACGCCCATTTCTATCAGGTGACGCCGTTCTACGGCACCGACATGAAGCCGATCGAGGGCGTCACCCGCCTGCAGGTGCCGGGCGAGAAGATCGTCGGCGCGGTGCGCGTCGTCGTCGATCCCGACGACGCCGACAAGCCCTTCGCCTTCCAGGAGATCGCCCAGGTCCCGCCGGCGAAGAAGTGAGACCGCGCCGGCGTCGGCGCAAGCCGCTCGGAACGACGAGAGGCCTCCGGGAGCGATTCCCGGGGGCACTTTCGTCCTGGGGTTCGGGAGGCGTCGGAGCGAGGCGCCTCAGCCGGCGTCGCCGAGACGGGCGCGCATCTCCTTGCGCAGGTCGTCGATGACGACGTAGCGGCCGGATCGCGAGGCGTGCCAGAAGGTCCAGCCGTTGCAGGCTTCCGCGCCCTGGACGAGCGCGCCGACCCGATGGATCGAGCCGGTGTGACCGAGCGCTTCGAGGCTGCCGTCGATGCGGACTCGCGCCAGATGGCGGCCCTTGGCATCGAACAGGATCTCGCCCGCCTCGACCAGACCGGCCTCGATCAGCGAGCCGAAGGGAATGCGCGTCTCCGCCTTCTTGCCCCGCATCAGTTCGAGCGAGACCGCGTCGTGAGGCACCACCGCATCGATGCGGGCGCGGGCCGCGGCCGCATAGGTCTGGTCGCGCTCGAAGCCGACGAAGGAGCGGCCGAGCTTCTTGGCCACCGCGCCGGTGGTGCCGGTGCCGAAGAACGGATCGAGCACCACGTCGCCGGGGTTCGACGAGGCGAGCAGCACGCGATGGAGCAGGCCCTCCGGCTTCTGGGTCGGATGGACCTTGTCGCCGGCATCGTCCTTCAGCCGCTCGCCGCCCGAGCAGATCGGGATCACCCAGTCGGAGCGCATCTGGGTGTCTTCGTTGAAGGCTTTGAGGGCGTCGTAATTGAAGGTGTACTTCTTGGCGCCCTGGTCACGGCCGGCCCAGATCAGCGTCTCGTGGGCGTTCTGGAAGCGCCGGCCCTTGAAGTTGGGCATCGGATTGGTCTTGCGCCACACCACGTCGTTGAGGATCCAGAAGCCGAGGTCCTGGAGGATGGTGCCGACCCGGAAGATGTTGTGGTAGCTGCCGATCACCCAGATCGTGCCGTTCGGCTTGAGCACGCGGCGCACCGCCAGCAGCCAGGCGCGGGTGAAGGCGTCGTAGGCCTCGAAACTGTCGAAGCGGTCCCACTCGTCGTCGACCGCGTCGACCAGGCTCTGGTCGGGGCGGTGCAGCTGTCCGGCCAGTTGCAGGTTGTAGGGCGGGTCGGCGAAGACCAGATCGACCGATTTCGCCGGCAGCTTGTCGAGCTCGGCGACACAGTCGCCGACGAGGATGCGATCGAGAAAGGGATGGAGCGCCGACGCTTCCCGGAAGGAAAGGTCAGGCGAGCCCGTCCGGGCCGTCCTGATACGCGACTGGGGCATGAACGCACTCGCCTGATACGCGGCTACTCGATGGCGTCATGGTTACCGATCGCGGTAAAGGGCAGGTAAAGGGACACGTGCTTCGCTCGCGGAAGTGCGATCGCCGGGCCGCGCCCTTTCCGCCGTCGCCCCGCCACCCTACAAAGGGCGAATCCCACTGTTTCACGAACGAGTCGGATCCACATGCTCGTCATCTTCGACTGCGACGGCGTCCTCATCGACAGCGAGATCGTCGTCGCCCGTCTCGAGGCCGAGGCGATGACCGAACTCGGCCTGCCGATGACGGTGGAGGCGGTCTGCGCGCGCTTCGCCGGCACCACCACCCGCGAGGTGTGGGAGACGGTCGAGCGCGAACTCGGCCGGCCGCTACCGCCCGGTTTCGTCGAACACCATCTCGCCCATGTCCGTGACGTCTTCGCCCGCGACCTGAAGCCGGTCCCCGGTGCTCATGCCATGGTCCAGGCACTCGACCTGCCCACCTGCGTCGCCTCGTCGACCCGCCTGCCGGCGTTGATCGACAACCTCGCCACCTGCGGTCTCGCCCATCTCTTCGACGGTCGTATCTATTCGGCGAGCCAAGTGAAGCGGGCGAAGCCGGCGCCCGACGTCTTCATGTACGCCGCCTCGCAGATGGGGGCGGATCCCGCCGACTGTCTGGTGATCGAGGATTCGGTCGCCGGCGTCACCGCCGCCCGCCGTGCCGGCATGACCGTCGTCGGCTTCGTCGGCGCCGCCCACGTCACCGCCGGTCTCGCCGATCGGCTGAAGGCGGCGGGCGCGGCGGCGATCGTCGGCTCTCACGCCGATCTGCCGCGCATCGTCGCGGCCCACCAGCCCCGCGTGGCGGCCTGATCGGCCGGCGCGAAAGAAGAAGGCCGGCCCCGACACCGAGGCCGCAAAGAGGGGAAGCGCATGTCCAACGGTCCCATCGATGCGCCGGCGGCGCGCCCGTTCGAGGTCTTCGCCGACGCGAGGCCGGCCGTCGAGCGGCTGATCGCCCTCTACGACGAAGCCATCGCGTTTCTCAACCGGCGCTTCCGCGAGGTGATCGGCGGTGTCCCCTTCGAGGGCCGCATCCGCGCCCACTATCCGGAACTGCGCATCACCATCGACACCCACGCTCGCCTCGACAGCCGCCTGTCCTTCGGCTACGTCCAGGCCCCCGGCGTCTACGCCACCACCATCACCCGGCCAGATCTCTTCGCCCATTATCTCGAGGTGCAGATCGGCCAGTTGCTGGCCAATCACGGCGTCGGTGTCGAGGTCGGCTGGTCGGCTCTGCCGGTGCCGCTCCACTTCGCCCTGCGCTCCGACGAAGGCCTCTCCTTCGAGGCGGCCGAACGCCTCGATCGCCCGTTGCGTGACGTCTTCGACGTGCCCGATCTCGCCGTCACCGACGATGCCATCGTCAACGGCACGCTCGAAGTCGCCCCCGGCGAGGCCGGCCCGCTCGCCCCCTTCACCGCGCCGCGCGTCGACTATTCGCTCCACCGCCTCGCCCATTACACGGCGACGAAACCGGAGCATTTCCAGAACTTCGTGCTCTTCACCAACTACCAGTTCTACGTCGACGAGTTCATCGCCTACGCCCGCGCCGCCATCGAGGATCCGGGGAGCGATTTCGACTCCTTCGTCGAACCCGGCAATCTCGTCTGGAAGGCCGGGGCGGCCGAGCCGGTGGAGGGCGCCGCACCGCCACGCCTACCGCAGATGCCGGCCTATCACCTGACCCGCGCCGGCCATTCCGGCATCACCATGGTCAACATCGGCGTCGGCCCGTCGAACGCCAAGACGATCACCGACCACGTCGCGGTGCTGCGTCCACACGCCTGGGTGATGCTCGGCCACTGCGCCGGCTTGCGCAATTCGCAGAAGCTCGGCGACTACGTCCTCGCCCACGCCTATGTCCGCGACGACCACGTTCTCGACGCCGACCTGCCGCTGTGGGCCCCGGTGCCGGCGCTGGCCGAAATCCAGGTGGCGCTCGAACAGGCGGTCGCCGAGATCACCGGTCTGACCGGCTGGGAACTGAAGACGGTGATGCGCACCGGCACCGTCGCCACCATCGACAACCGCAACTGGGAACTCCGCGACCAGCGGGAGTTGGTCGAGCGCTTCTCCCAGTCGCGCGCCATCGCCCTCGACATGGAATCGGCGACCATCGCCGCCAACGGCTTCCGCTTCCGCGTCCCCTACGGCACGCTCTTGTGCGTCTCCGACAAGCCGCTGCACGGGGAATTGAAGCTGCCCGGCATGGCGAGCGAGTTCTACCGCCGCCAGGTCGGCCAGCACCTCAGGATCGGCATCCGCGCCATGGAGAAACTGCGCTCCATGCCGGCCGAGAAGATCCACTCCCGCAAGCTCCGGAGCTTCGAGGAAGTGGCGTTCCAGTGAGCGGGTGTTCCCCCCTCACTTCGCCAGATCGATCGCCCCGTAGCAGTCCGGGCCCTTCCACTGGGCGGTGACGCGGTTCGCCGTCACCCGGCCGGTGAAGACGACGTTGCCCTTCGGCGTCGTCTTGGTCGCGGTGAACGAGCCGTCGGATTTCACCGTGCCGGTGCCGGGCGCTTCGGCGCCTTCGTAGGCGGCGCCGTCGAGGCGGATGTCGGAGCCCGAGACGATGGCGTTCATCGACGTCACCCCGGCGCAGACCGGATCGCGGCCGCCGGCGACCGAGGAAGCACCGCGGTAGATGCCGTCGGCGAGCGCCGGAGCGGGGACGGCGAGGAGAGCGGCGAGAGCGAGAACGGTCGAACGCATGGGAGAGGGATCCTGTCGGAGGCCCGGGCGGGCGATGGCTTCGCCGACAGGTTAGCCGCTGTGCGGCGCGCGGTCACCGTCCTTCGAAGCGTCGTCCACGCTCGCTTTCGACACCGGTCTCGGGGAAGCCGAACCGTTCCGCCCGTGCATCGTCGACGGGCGATTTCCTCCGCCGCTGATCTGCCGCATGGCGCGGCGCACCCCATGGTGGGATGATCACCACGTTCGGGTGAGAGGAGAAACACCATGACCCCGAAGATGAAGAGATGGACCATCGCCGCCACCGCGGCGCTCGTGCTCGCCTTTTCCACCGAGGCCGCCTTCGCCTGGGCCTGCCATGCCAAGAGCCGGGTGGGCGAGGGCTGGGGCTATTCACCGGTACTGCAGACGGCGCGCGAGGAAGCCAAGTTGAAGTGCCAGCTCACCACGCCACGGCGGATGAGCTGTCGCATCGTCGCGTGCAGCCAGAAAGGTCCGGGCTTCCTGCGCGGTCGGTGAGACCGAGCGCCGGTGTTTCGTTCGCATCGCAGCCTCCGACGTGACGGCGTACCTCGTCGCGCGTCGGCCGATCGGGCGTGATGTCGGTGAGATTCGGACGCGTCCGAGTGTCATACCGAGTTCACGAAGTTTCGACCTGTTCGAAACTTCGTGAACCAAGGCGAGCCCGAACGGGCGTCGGCCGGTCGGGCCGTAACGCTCGTGAAATTCGGACGTATCCGAATTTCATGAGCCCGGTATCACGGAACCGGGGTGAGGTCGCCGCAGCCGAGCCCGGCACGGCCGCGCAACACCGAATCGGCCTCCGCCAGATAGGCGTTCGACCCGGCGGGGTGGAGCACCAGCCCCGGCAGGACGAGAGGGCGGGCTCGTGATCCCTTGGTCGCCGTGACGATCAGCCGATGGGCCGGCGCCTCGGCGCGTGGATGCACCGGCCGGATCGCCGCCGCGCCGAACCGTCCGGCGAGGGCACCGAGGATCTCGCCGAGGCCGCCGCCCTCGAAGATCAGCGACAGCCGGCCGTGCGGCACCAGCGTCGCCGCCGCCACCCGCAGCCATGCGTCGAGCCCGCCTTCGGCCAGCACATGGGCGCCGGCTCGCGCGCTCGGCGAGGCGCGCACCGCACGCGGCGCGAAATAGGGCGGATTGCAGATCACATGGGTGGCGCTCTCGCGCCGCAGCACAGCCTCGCGCGCCTTCGCCGGGCCGAGGAGATCGACCGCGACGGTCTCGACCCGTCCGGCGAGGTGGTTCCGCTCGATGTTGGCCTCGGCGAGGCGCAGCGCCTTCGCATCGCGCTCGGCGAGCCGCACCGCGAGGCGGGGCGCCCGCAGCGCCACCGCCAGCCCCGCCGTTCCGACGCCGGCTCCGAGATCGACGAGAAGACCTTCGGCCGCCTCCGGCACCGTCGCGGCGAGGAGGATGGCGTCGAGCCCGGCGCGATGGTGTCCTTTCGCCGGCTGCGCGACGACGAGACGGCCGTCGAGGAAGCGATCGAGCGAGGTCGCGGCGGGATCTGGCGGCGGAAGATCCTGGGTCACGCCGGGTCGTCCCGCAGTTCCGCGCCGAGCCCGGCGTCGATGAGCAGGCGGCGGGCGCGGACCACGTCGTCGCCGTCGACCAACACCCGCCGGGCGAAGATGCCGATCGAGCCCTCGAGCACCGACATGTGGCGGTCGGCGACGAAATGGACGATGCCGGCCCCGCCGAGCAGAGCCTCGACGGTGGCGATCAGGACGGGATCGTTGGAGCGGATCAGTTCTTCCATGGGTCGCCTCGTTCGCGCCGATCCTAGTGCATCTGACCGCCGGACAGAACCGGTCCGCCCCGGATGATACCGCCGCATCCCGGCAGCGAGGTCGCCCGCCTCTGCGGATGACGGGATGCCGCCGTGCCATGCTGTCCCTTGTGAGCGTCGGCGCCCCCGCCTATTCTCGCCCCGCGGTCCGAAACCGACGTACGAGATCGGCGGATCGCCGAAGGCGCTTGCCTTCGGATAGAGACGACGGCCCCCGAAGGATGGTATCGCGCGAGGCGGAAGCCGCCGCGCACGAGCGGAGGGCCGGTGACGCGGGGGTGTCGACGTGGGCGTTGTGGTTTCTCTCGAGGACGGCAAGAAGCGTCCGGAAGCGTCGGTCGAGCCGCTGGTGAGGCTCACCGCCGCCGACATGGACAAGGTCAATGCCCTCATCCTGTCGAAGGCCGGCTCCGACGTCACCATGATCCCGGAAGTGGCCAATCACCTGATCTCCTCGGGCGGCAAGCGCCTGCGCCCGATGCTGACCCTCGCCGCCGCCCAGATGTGCGGCTACGACGGCGACGGCCACGTCAAACTCGCCATGGCGGTCGAGTTCATGCACACCGCGACGCTGCTCCACGACGATGTCGTCGACGAGAGCGACATGCGCCGCGGCAAGCTCGCGGCGCGCAAGCTGTGGGGCAATCAGGCCAGCGTGCTGGTCGGCGACTTCCTGCTCGGCCAGGCCTTCCGCGTCATGGTCGAGGTCGGCAGCCTCCAGGCGCTCGGCATCCTCTCCGACGCCGCGGCGGTGATCGCCGAAGGCGAGGTGCTGCAGCTCTCGGTCGCCAAGAACATGGCCACCACCGAAGACGAATACATGGCGGTGATCCGCGCCAAGACCGCGGCCCTGTTCTCCGCCGCGGCCGAAGTCGGCCCGGTCATCGCCGGCCGCGGTCGCGACGAGGAGGCGGCCTTCCGCTCCTACGGCAACAATCTCGGCCTCGCCTTCCAGCTCATCGACGATGCCCTCGACTACGGCGGCTCGTCGGCGGCGCTGGGCAAGAACGTCGGCGACGACTTCCGCGAGGGCAAGATCACGCTCCCCGTGGTGCTCGCCTACCGCCGCGGCTCCGACGAGGAACGCGCCTTCTGGAAACGCTGCCTCCAGGACGGCGGCGCGACGGAAGCCGATCTTTCGACGGCGATCGAGCATCTGAAGAAGCACAAGGCGATCGAGACCACCGTCGAACGCGCCCGCCACTACGGCGCCATGGCCAAGGACGCGCTGGCGCCGTTCAAGGAGACGCCGATCAAGCGGGCACTGCTCGACGTGGTCGATTTCTGCGTCAGCCGGGTGCATTGAGGGAGCGCCCTCACGGACTCTCCGGCCATTTCTGGGTCGTATGAATCACGGTGAGGATCTCGACCGAGGTCGGCCTCACCCGATAGGGCACGATGTAGGGAATGTCGGCGAACACCAGTTCGCGTGTTCCGTCGATGCGTCCGACCCGCCCGATGGCGGGTTGCTCTGCCAAAAGCTCCACACCGGAGACGATGCGCGCCACCCCGCGGGCCCCAGCCGCGCGGTCGTCCCGCGCGATGTGGGCACCGACCGCGTCCAGACGCCGGACGGCCCTGACCGTCCAGCGGATCGCCCGTGTCATCCCTTTCGACCCGGCGTCACGTATTTTGCGACGACGCGGGCGAGATCGTCGGCCGATGCGAACTCACCTCGATCCGCCGCTTCGATCCCGCCTCGATCTCGGCGATCTGCCACTCCTCGCGGGCGAGATAGTCGTCGATCGCCTGTGCCGCCAGATAGGAGCGGGGCCGGTCGAGCTTCTCCGCCAGCAGGTCGAGCCTGCGGGTCTTCTCGTCGTCGAGACGGACGGTGAAGGCGGCCATGGCACGGGGCCTTCATTGGTTCCGGGTGGTTCGAGAAGATTGTCGAAGAACCAGATTGGTGCGTCAAGCCGTGTCCGGGTCTCGTTCCGAAGGAGCCTCCACCCGAAGGGATCGGCGCCCATCGACCGCGCGGACTCGTCGCCGGGGCCGCCCACTCTCACGGAGGGAGAAGGGGGACCGCCGAGGCTCACATCGGGGCCGTCGATGTGCCTCTCGGCGAACCCGCGATATGCGGGAGTGGAAAGTTCCCCCGAAACGAAACCGGGGCGCCTCGCGGCGCCCCGTCTCGCTTCCTCCCGTGACTTCGCCCGTCACTTCTTCCCGTACATCAACGCCGCCTGCGCCGCGGCCAGCCGGGCGATCGGCACGCGGAACGGCGAGCACGACACGTAGTCCAATCCGACCGTCTCGCAGAACTTCACCGAGGCCGGGTCGCCGCCGTGTTCGCCGCAGATGCCGAGCTTGATGTTCGGGCGGGTCTTGCGGCCGCGCTCGGCCGAGAGCTCGATCATCGAGCCGACGCCGATCTGGTCGAGGGTGACGAAGGGGTCGTGCTCCAGGATGCCGGCCTTCAGATAGGCGTTGAGGAACTTCGCCGCGTCGTCGCGCGACAAGCCGAAGGTCGTCTGCGTCAGGTCGTTGGTGCCGAAGGAGAAGAACTCCGCCGTCTCGGCGATCTTGTCGGCGGTCAGCGCCGCGCGCGGCAGTTCGATCATCGTTCCGACGTGATAGTCGAGCGCCACGCCGGTCGCCTTGGCGACTTCCGCCGCCACCTGATCGATGCGGGTCTTGACGAAGTCGAGCTCCGACTTGATGCCGACCAGCGGCACCATGATCTCCGGCACCACGTGCAGACCCGTCTCCTTGCCGGCCTGGATCGCCGCCTCGAAGATCGCCCGCACCTGCATCTCGTAGATCTCGGGGAAGGTGATGGCGAGGCGCACGCCGCGATGGCCGAGCATCGGGTTGAACTCGTGCAGCGCCTCGGCCCGCTCCTTCAGCTTGTCGCCGGAGACCCCCATGGCGGCGGAGACCTCGGCGATCTCCTCGTCGGTCTTGGGCAGGAACTCGTGCAGCGGCGGGTCGAGCAGGCGGATGGTCACCGGCAGGCCGCTCATGATCTCGAAGAGATCGACGAAATCGCGCCGCTGCATCGGCAAGAGCTTCGACAACGCCTCGCGCCGCTCCTTCTCGGTGTCGGCGAGGATCATCTCGCGCACCGCGACGATGCGGCCCTCGTCGAAGAACATGTGCTCGGTGCGGCACAGCCCGATGCCCTCGGCGCCGAAGTTGCGGGCCATGCGTGCATCCGCCGGGGTCTCGGCATTGGCGCGCACCCGCATACGCCGGACCTCGTCGGCCCAGGCCATCAGCGTGGCGAAGTCGCCGGAGAGTTCCGGCCGCTGCATCGGCACCGCGCCGATCAGCACCTGGCCCTCGCCGCCGTCGATGGTGATGCGGTCACCGCGCTTCAGGGTGACGCCGTCGGCGCTCATCGTGCCCGCGGCGTAGTCGATGCGGATGGCACCGGCACCGGAGACGCAGGGCTTGCCCATGCCGCGGGCGACCACCGCCGCGTGGCTGGTCATGCCGCCGCGGGTGGTGAGAATGCCCTCGGAGGCGTGCATGCCGTGGATGTCTTCCGGGCTCGTCTCGACACGCACCAGGATGACCTTGCGGCCGGCCTGGGTGGCGGCTTCCGCCTCCTCCGAGGAGAAGACGATCTCGCCCGC
>ERZ1645192.821-NODE-821-length-26036-cov-7.538547_pt1 | contig 26036 bp, 22 predicted proteins | sample MGYA00575354_ERZ1645192 | MGnify/ENA primary metagenome ERZ1645192 (study PRJEB40844, sample SAMN11349763) | freshwater sediment metagenome | isolation source: river sediment | host: Sediment | place: India: Faizupur Khadar , New Delhi | collected 2017-02-21 ... | reverse complement strand
CGTTGTTGTAGGTGCGGCCCACGGTCCCGGTCACTTCGCCGCTCCACGATTCGGTCGCGAGGAGCGCCCCGGTGTAGTCGTAGGTCAGTCCGTTGCCCTCGGGGGTGAGGATGGTGTCGAGTTTCTTGCCGCCGGTTGTTTCGTAGGTGAGAGAAATGTCGCCACGGCCGGGAACGCTGATCTTCATGAGTTTGCCGCTGTAGGTTCTTTCCGGGTCCTCGTACTCCTTGTAGATGTCATATACCATGCCGATGGTCGTGCCGTCGGGGCGGACGATGCTTTCCAACTGCCGGTCGAGGTTGTAGGTGATGTTGTAATTCACTTTCAAGCATCCCCGCCCATAAATCTTAGGTAATATAACACCATCGGTAAGGATTGCCAGAAAGAGCGAAAGAAAAAGCTTGGCTTGACTTTAATAAACATGCCCTGACCCCAAAAGCCAAACAAGAAGAGGCGTGGATGAAAAAATCTTGAGTTTTTTCTTGCATTCCGGTCTTGTTGTGGTAGATTGTGGTGTCTGAGAGCTATCAGGTGGTAACGAATGGACACGAAGCGTCACTTTCAGGGCCGCAATCAATACAAGGTGGATATGAAGGGGCGTGTTCCCTTTCCGGCCCACTGGTTCGCGCCGCTCGACCTCAAGCGCGAGGAGACGCTCATGGCGGCCCGGGGCCTCAGCCCCGAGGCGAAGTTCCTCGAACTCTACTCGCCCGCCGGCTGGGATGCCCGCGTCGAACTGATCAAGCGCGCCTTCCCGGAGGGGAAACTGCGCGACCATTTCATCCGCTGGTATGTTTCGACGGCCGAACCGGTCGAACTCGACACCCAGAACCGTATACGGATACCGCGCCATCTCATGGAGCATGCCCACATCGACAAGGAGCTGGTCCTCCTCGGCTGCATCGACCACATCGAGGTGTGGGCGAAGGATGCGCTGGAAAAGAGCGAAACGATAGAACCGGCGGTCTTCGAGCAGATCTACGATATCCTCAACAAGGCGAAAAACAGCGAAGCGAAGGAGTAGCCACATGTCGACATTATACCGCGGCCACCGGCCCGTGCTTCTCGCTGAGTTCGCACGGACGGCACCTGAACGGCTGTCGGTATACGTCGACTTGACGGCGGGCGGCGGCGGGCACGCCGAACAGATCGCGCGGCGTTATCCGGCGGCGCGTCTGGTGCTCATCGATCGCGACCGCGCGGCGGTGGACCGGCTCAAGGAGAAGTTCGCCGGGATGGAGCGGGTCACCGTGGTGCACGGCCGCGCCGGCGAAGTGGATAAGATACTTTTTCTCTTGAAACTGCGTAAGGCCGACTTCATCTTCGCCGACCTCGGCGTGAGCAGTTTTCAACTGGACGATCCGGAACGCGGCTTCGGTTTCAAGGGCGACGGCCCGCTCGATATGCGGATGGACGCCACCCGCGGCATGACGGCGCTCGATCTCATCAGGCGTTCGACCGAGGCCGAACTTCAGGAGATACTTTCGCGATTCGGCGAGGAGCGCGAGTCGAAGACGGTCGCCAAGGCGCTTAAAAAAGCGGCGGCGGCCGGGCGCACCACGACCAAAGAATTCCACGACGCGATAGTGGCGGCCAAACGGTTCAAGGCGGGGCGCATCGATCCGGCGACGCAGAGTTTCATGGCGCTGCGCATCGCGGTCAACGAGGAACTGGCGGAGGTCGAGCGGATGCTGGAGCGGGCCTATCTGTCGCTGTCGCCCGAGGGGGTGCTCGGCGTCATCACCTTCCATTCGCTCGAGGACCGGTTGGTGAAACATTTCTTCACCGATCGCCGTCAGCAGATGCCGCTGCCCGAACCGTTCGCCGACAGCCTGCCGCGGCCGGTGACGATCGTCAAAGCGGTCGCGCCCGAGCCGGCCGAGGTCGAGGTCAATCCGCGGTCGCGCAGCGCAAAGCTCAGAGTGCTCATCAAGAACTGAATAGATAACGGGGGTGTTGCATGTCGGGTATAGCACAGGTACGGGGAAAACGGGAAGCGGCGGCGCCGGTGATCCTCGAGATGCGGAAGGTGCGCGGCAAACTGGAACTGTTCTCGCCGGGGGTGCTGCTGTTCACGGCGGTGGTCGTGGCGCTGGCGATGTTCCTGACGGTCGATTCCTATCTCAAGAGTTACCGCAACGCGCAGCTCGTACAGGTCAGTTCGTCGGCCGACGCGATGCGTTTCGACAACTTCCGCAAGACCGAACTCGAAACACAGTATCTCCGGCTTATATCGGCCCCGTCGCTCATCAAACGGGCGGGCGAGCTGCATCTGCGACCGGCAACGAAGGATAGACTCCTGATAAACTGATGTGTCTCTATGAAACGGGAAAAGCGGATATTCGGCGTCATTGCGGCGCTCGTACTCGTCTTCTTTCTCGTTGTTCTCTATAGAATATACGGCATCCAGATACTTCGGCACGAGGAACTCGACCGCTATTCCTCCGCCTCCGAGATAGTCAAGACGGTAAAGGCGCGGCGCGGCGCGATCTACGACCGCAACGGCGAGGTGCTCGCGATATCGGAGCCGCGCGTGGATCTCGCGGTCGATCCCAACGGCATCAGGGACAAGAAGGGGATCGCGGCGATCGTCGCGAAGGCGGCGGGGATCGACGAGCAGAAGGTGTTGCGGACGCTCGAACGGAAGGGGAATTTCCGCTATCTCAAGAAGGATGTCGCCTACGAGACGGTCCGTCAGATCCAGGAGACGCGGGAGAAGGCGCTGGGGCGGCTCCGTGAACTCGAACGCCGTCGCGGCGAGGCGGGGTCCGACGAGAACGACCGCAAACGGCTCGCTCAACTGGTGGCCGATCTCAACTATGTCATCTTCGTCGACGGTTTCAAGCGGATATACCCGCAGGGGAAACTGCTCGCCAACGTGCTCGGCTGGGTTTCGCAGCACGACGGGGAAGGGCTGGGCGGGCTCGAGATGTCGCTCAACAAACACCTTTCGGGCGGCGAACTCAAGATACGCCGGCTCTATATCCCGGGCAGCGGCGAAGGGGCGCTCGAGATCGACAAGGAGGTCGGCGGCCAGCAGGCGGGAGATCTCTACCTGACGATAGACGCGGCGATACAGGCGATCGTCGAGGAGGAACTCGACCGGATGGTCGAGAAGACCAAGGCGAAGTGGGGCGGGGTGGTGGTGATGGATCCGGCGAGCGGCCGCCTGCTCGCGATGGCCAACAACCCCAGTTTCCATCCCGAGGATTATCGCCATTATCCCCTCGAGAAGCGGCGCAACCATACCGTGGCCGACCTGTTCGAGCCCGGATCGACCATGAAGATATTCTCCATTCTGGCCGCGATGAACGAGAACCTCGTGCGGCCGGGGGAACTGTTCGACGGTCATCACGGCGCGTTCCGGTTCGGCGGCCGGACCATCCACGATACCCACGGCAAGGGGCTCATGACGCTCGAGGAGGTCGTGGTCCATTCGTCGAACATCGGCACGGTGCAGATCGTCGACCGTCTCGCTTCGGAGAAACTGTACGACTATTTCGGTCTGTTCGGTTTCGGCAAACGGTCGGGACTCCAACTGCCGGGCGAATCGGCGCGCGATCTGCGGCACTACAAGAAATGGTACCCGATAGACAAGGCGAATCTCAGTTTCGGTCAGGGCTTGTCGGTCAACATGGTGCAGATGGTCCGTGCGCTGGCGGTTCTCTATAACGGCGGCGTGCTGTGGCAGCCCACGATCATCGACCGCGTGATAGATCCGGTCGGCGGTCGCCTGCTCTATGAAACGGTGCCGTCGCTCACGCGGCTCGAGTTCAGATATAATGTGGACAAGAAGATGATCGGCATGATGGATACCGTTGTCTCGAAGGGGACCGCTCTGCAGGCGGCGCTCAAGGGGGTCAAGGTCGGCGGCAAGACCGGCACCAGCCAGAAGTACGATCCGCAGAAGAGGAAATACAGTTGGGACGAGGTGGTCTGCTCCTTTATCGGCGCGGTCCCCTCCGACAATCCGAAACTGGTGATGATGGTGGTCATCGACGAACCGCAGGGTAAGGAGTACGGCGGGACGGTCGCGGCGCCGGTGTTCCGCGAGATCGCGAAACGGACGCTGCCGCTGTTCGGCGTCTACGTGGAAAAGGAGGCGAAAGAGATAGCGCCGATCCCGGAACTGGCGGTCGAAGAGGCGAGCGCCCCCATCGAAGGAAGCCTCGAAGGGAAGGAGGCGACGCCGGTCGACGTGGTGACGGTGCCGGCCATCGAAGGAGCCGCGGTGAGCCGCGCGGTCTACACCGCCAATCAGGCGGGGCTGGATGTGGTGGTGTCGGGCCCGGCGTCGGGGATCGTCAGAAGGCAGGCGCCGGCGTCGGGGACGGTGGTCCCGTACGGCACCTCGGTACTCATAGAGAGCGAAGAGGAAAAAGGGGAAGCGGAGCCGGCAGGGGAGGAGGAGTGATGCGACTTACCGAGATCAAGCGGCGCATAGCCTACGCGATAACGGCGGACCATGCGCCCGACGACGATATCGAGGTGCGCGATATCGCGGTCGACAGCCGCCGGGTGACGCCCGGTTCCCTTTTCTTTGCGGTGCCGGGGGAGAAGGCGGACGGCCACGATTTCATCGGACAGGCGCTCGATGCGGGGGCCGCCGCCGCCTTCGGCATGCGCGAACTCGACCTGCCCGGCTATGTGCGCGTGACCGACATCCACGAGACGCTGCGCGCCGTTTCGCCGGTCGTCTACGGCGATCCGCAGAAGGATCTGCTCTTCCTCGGCGTGACCGGGACCAACGGCAAGACCACGATGACGCATATCATCGAGAAAATACTGTCGGGGCTGTCGCCGACCGGGCTCATCGGGACGCTCGGCTGTCGCTGGAACGGTCGCACCGTGCCGTCCGAGAACACCACTCCGTTCCCGTGGACGTGGTACCGGACGCTCGCCGCGATGCGCCGCGACGGCGTGCGGTTCGTGGTGAGCGAGGTGTCGTCGCATGCGCTCGATCAGGAGCGGATCGCCGGGACGCAATTCGACGCGGCGGTCTTCACCAACTTCACGCGGGACCATCTCGACTATCACAAGACCGACGACGCCTACTTCGCCGCGAAGAAACGGCTCTTCGACGAATATCTCCGCGACGGCGGGCTGGCGGTGCTGAACCTTGACGATCTGAAAGGCCGCGAACTGATGCGTCTGCTCGACGGCAAGCGGCCGATCGCCACTTTCTCGCTGACCGATCGAAGCGCCGATCTGTGGGTGAAGCGGATGACGACGCGCGGCGCGGGCTATGAACTGCTGCTGTCCTACCGCGGGGACGACATCGCGGCGCGGCTCGATCTGCCGGGCCGCTTCAACATCTCGAACCTGCTCGGCGCCCTGCTTGCCGTGTCGCCGTGGCTCGAACCGGCGCAGGCAGCCGTGCTGGCCGAAGGGGCCGTCGTGCCGGGCCGCATGGAACGGGTGGGGAAGCGGGGGCGCATTTTCGTCGACTACGCCCATTCGCCCGACGCGCTGGAAAAGGTGCTCGCGGCGGCAAAGGAATTCGGCGGCGAAGGGCGGCTCATCGTTGTGTTCGGCGCGGGCGGCGACCGCGACAAAGGGAAACGGCCGCTCATGGGGGCGGTGGCGTCAAAGTACGCCGATACCGTCATCGTCACCTCCGATAATCCGCGCACCGAAAAGCCCGACGCGATCATCGCCGACATCACCGGCGGCATCGCGCGAAAAGAGGGGGTTGAAGTCATCCCCGACCGCAGCGCCGCGATAGAACGGGCGATAACGCTGATGCGTGACGAGGATGTCGTCATCGTCGCGGGGAAAGGGGCCGAGGATTACCAGATCGTCGGGACCGAGAAGCGGCACTTTTCGGATCACGAAGAGATACGCAGACATTTGGGAGAACAGTAATATGTTGGCTCACACGATGGTGAACGAGGCGCTCGCGCGCTGCGGCGCGAAAGCGCGCGTCGACAACGCGGTATTCGGCGCGGTCACGATCGACAGTCGCACGGCGCGGCCCGGCGATATTTTCTGCGCCTTCAAGGGAGAAAAGGTCGACGGCCACTCCTTCGTCGCGGCGCTCGCGGCGCAGGGCGTGTTCTGTGTCGGCAGCGAACCGCTGGTGATCGCGGGTTATGCGCAGGTCGCCGATGTGGCGCGATTCCTCGCGGTGCTGGCGCGACTGCGGCGCGACACGCTCCCTGCGAAAGTGTTCGCGATCACCGGTTCGTCGGGCAAGACCACGACGCGTGAATTCGCCGCGCGGATGCTTGCGCTCTGCGGCAAAAGCGTCCACGGCACCAGCGGCAATCTCAATAACCATCTCGGCCTGCCGCTGACATTGCTCAACGCGCCCGCCGACCGCGAATTCATCGTGCTCGAGATGGGGATGAACCACGCCGGAGAGATCGCGCATCTGTGCGCCGCGGCCGACCCCGACGCGGCGCTCATCACCAATATCGGTTTCGCCCACATCGGCAATTTCGATTCGCGCGACGCGCTCGCCGCGGCGAAACTCGAGATATTCGACCATTCGCGCGGACGGGTCGCCGCCGACATCGACGATCCCTACATCGCGCGGTGGCTCAACGCCCATCCCGGGCGCGCCGCGACGACCTATTCGACCGCAGGAAAAGAGACTGATCTCACCGTACGGGGCGCCGATGACGGCCACATCGTGATGCGGTGGCAGGGCCATGAATATATCGCGCAGATGCCCGACCTGCCCGACTATATGGTACAGAATTTCGCCGCCGCCGCCGCGCTCGTGTTGCCGGGCGTCGTTTCACCCGAGCCGCTCTTCGAGGTCTTCAAGGGACTGAACCTCCCGAAATATCGGGGAGAAGAGGTGATCATGGGAGACCGTTTCGTGGTGGCCGACTGTTACAACGCAAACCCCGATAGCATGTTGAGATCAATAGATAATTTCGTCAGAAAGGGGGGCGCCGGAGCGGCCGACGGTCGTTATCTGGTGCTCGGTGATATGGCCGAACTCGGTAGATTTGCGGAAAAATTTCACAGAGAACTTGTAAAATATATCAAAACCCTTACAGTAGTAAACAAGAGTTTTTTGATAGGTGAGGAGTTCGAAAAGATCCGCGATGAATTCATGGATGATGAACGGGTCGCCTTTTTCGGCTCTATGGGTGAACTGGCGGCGGCGTTGCCGTCGCGCGGGCGATTCCTACTAAAGGGGTCGCGGCGCAACCAATTGGAATCGCTCTTCGATAAGACGGGAGGTCATTGAGATGCTGCTTTACCTCAAACTCTGGTACCTGCAGTCGGTGCCGCAACTGAACGTGCTCAACTACATCACGTTCCGCACCTTCATGGCGGTCTTCACCGGCTTCATACTATCGCTTATCGTCTATCCCCGTTTCATCGCCTATCTCAAGCGCATCAAACTGGAACAGGCGATACGGACCGACGGTCCGCAGGCCCATCTGGCAAAGGCCGGGACGCCGGCGATGGGGGGAGTGGTCATCCTGCTGTCGGTGCTGGTCAACATTCTGCTCTGGACCGATTTCCTCAAGAATTTCTGGGTGCAGGCGATGACGCTGCTGATCGTCCTGTTCGGCATCATCGGCTATCTCGACGATTGGCTGAAGGTGTCGAAGAAGAACCCGAACGGCCTCGCCTCGCGCTGGAAGTTCCTGCTGCAGGTGGTGTTCGCGACCGCCTTCATGCTGCTGCTCTATTATCACAAAGGCTTCGATCCGACGCTGGTGGTGCCGATATTCAAGCAACTCACCTTCGACATCGGCTGGGGCTACATACCCTTCGGCGTACTGGTGATCGTCGCGACCAGCAACGCGCTCAATCTGACCGACGGCATGGACGGGCTCGCCATCGTTCCGACGATGATATCGATGGTACTGCTGATGGTCGTCGTGTATCTGGTCGGTCACGCGGCGTTCGCCAACTACCTCCACATGCCGCTGGTCCGCGGCGCGGGCGAACTGGCCATCATCGGCGGCGCCACCATCGGCGCGGCGCTCGCGTTCCTGTGGTTCAACAGTTATCCCGCGTCGATCTTCATGGGCGACACCGGGTCGCTTGCGCTCGGCGCGATGATCGGCGCCTTCACGGTGGTCACCAAGACCGAACTTCTGTCGCTGCTGTTCAACGGCCTGTTCGTCGTCGAGGCGCTTTCGGTCATTCTGCAGGTCGCCTTCTTCAAGACGACCGGCCGCCGCATCTTCCGCATGGCGCCGATACACCACCACTTCGAACTGGGCGGCAACGCCACCGAACCGAAACTGATCGTCCGTTTCTGGATACTGTCGCTTCTGCTCGCGCTCCTTTCGATCGCGACCATCAAGGTGAGGTAACGCGATGAGTACGGCGCTCATACTCGGTCTGGGCATATCGGGCATCGAAACGGCGAAGTTCCTCGCCGCGAAGAATTGGACGGTCGTCGTTCACGACGACAGCCCGGCGAAACTGGCCGCGGCGGGCGCGGGCTTCGCGACGCTGGGCGGCGGCGCATTGCCGGAAGAACTCGATCTGCTGGTCATCAGCCCCGGCGTGCCGCAGACCCATCCGCTGGTCGCGGCGGCCTCCGCGCGCGGTGTCGATATCGCCGGCGAGATGGAGGTGGCGGCGCGGTTCATCGCGGGAGAGAAGGTGATCGCGGTGACCGGCACCAACGGCAAGAGCACCACCGTGACGCTCATCCACGAGATGCTGCTCGCCGACGGCCGCAGGAGCGCGCTGACCGGCAACATCGGCGCGCCGCTCATATCGTTCGTCGGGAAAGGGTATGAGTTCTTCGTGATCGAGATATCGAGTTTCCAGATAGAGACACTTCGTTCCCTTCACCCCGATGCGGCGCTGATCCTCAACGTGAGTCCCGACCATCTCGACCGCTACGAGAGTTACGAACAGTACCTCCAGACAAAAGCGGATCTCGGACGGCTCGCGAAGGAGGAGGGCTTCATCGTGATCAACGGCGGCGATGCGCCGCTCTGCGCGGCGATGGCGGCGGTCCCGCGCCGCGCCCGTTATTTTTCGGCTGCGGGGAAGAGCGATGCGCCGTGGAACGGGCATACCGTTTCGTGCGACGGTATCGCCGTGGATATGCAAAGGACCGCTTTGCGCGGCGAACATAATGTCGAGAATCTGCAGGCGGCGATGCTCGCGGCCGCCCCTTTCATGAAAAAACCGGCGCTCATGGCCGACGCCGCCTACGCCTTCCGTCCGCTGCCGCACCGGATGGCCCCCGCCGGGATCATCGGGGAGGTCGAGTTCATCGACGACTCGAAAGGGACCAACGTCGGCGCGGTGGAGAAGTCGCTGGCCGGATACGGCGACCGTTCGGTCGTGCTTATCCTCGGCGGGGTCGACAAGGGGGGCAGTTACCGGCCGCTGCGCGAGCTGGCGGAACGGAAATGCCGCGGCGTGGTGGTGATGGGGCAGGCGGCGCCCCAGATACTGGCCGATTTCGCCGGTTTCGCGCCGCTCGAGGCGGCCGCGTCGATGGCCGACGCGGTGGAGCGGGCGCACCGGCTGGCGGCGGGAGAGGGAACCGTCCTGTTCTCGCCCGCCTGTTCGAGTTTCGATATGTACGAGAACTATAAGAAGCGTGGCGACGACTTTGTGAAGAAGGTGACGGAATTGAAAAAGCGGGTAGAGGGCTGAGGAGATGCCGCGTTCGGTGAAATTCTACTTCGGACTGTTCTTCCTGCTGGTGATGTTCGGCATGGTCATGGTCTTCAATATCAAGGTCTTCGTCGTGAGCCGTCCCGACGCGCAGGTCTTCTCGATACTGCGCGGCCAGATACTCAATCTCTGCTTCGCGGGGATCGGGTTCGTCGCCGCCTATCTCATGAACGTGGAGGTGGTCCGCAGTTGGATAAAGTATCTGCTCCTGTTCATCATCCTGCTGCTGCTGGCCACGTTCGTCATCGGGACCGAAGTGAACGGTTCGACCCGCTGGATCAATCTTCACTTCATGATGCTGCAGCCTTCCGAATTCGCGAAACTCGTCGTCATTTTCTATCTCGCCGAGGTCATCTGCAACAAGCGCGAACGGATGGGCATTTTTCAGGAACTTATCTATCCCTTCGGGCTGGTGTCGGCTATCGTGGTGGTCATCGCGGTCGAGGATCTCGGCACGGCGCTCATCATCTTCGCGACGGCCATCACGCTCCTGCTCATGGGCGGTATGCGGTTCAAATACTTCGCGGCGCTCATCGCTCTGTCGCTCTTGGTGGTGACGATACTGATACTCATGAAGCCCTACCGGCTCGAGCGCATCAAGGTGTGGCGCGATCCGTGGAAATACAAACAGGCGCAGGGCTATCAGCAGGTCCAGTCCGAAATAGCGCTCGGCCGCGGCGGCCCGACCGGGGTAGGCTTCGGCAACAGTCAGCGGAAACTCCGCTACCTGCCCGAGGCGTCGACCGATTTCATTTTCGCCATCGTCGGCGAAGAGTTCGGGTTCGTCGGCGCTACGGCGCTGGTGGCCGCCTTCATGACCCTGTTCGTGATGGGGGTCTATTTCGCGCTGTCGCGCGGCGATCCGTTCGCCCTCTACCTGTCGTCGGGCATCGTGCTGCTGCTCGGGATACAGGCGGCGATCAATCTGGGCGTGGTCACTTCGACGCTTCCGAACAAGGGGGTGCCGCTCCCCTTTATCAGTTACGGCGGCTCGTCGCTGCTTTCGTCGTGTCTCATGATAGGTTTTCTGCTCAATGTCGTGGTGACCGACAGCCGGTCGCAGTATCAGTGAGGAAGGAATGACGGCGGGAAAGAACATCCTTATCGCGGGCGGCAAAACGGGCGGCCATCTTTTCCCCGGCATCGCCGTCGCCGAGGTCCTGCGGGAACGCGGCGTCACGGTGGCCTTCATCGGGACGCGCGGCGGGCTTGAGGAAAAGGAACTGCCGGCGCGCGGCTTCCCGCTCGAGTTCATCACCGTCGGCGGTCTGAAGGGAAAGAACCTCGTCGCGACGCTGAAGAACCTGCTGCTGCTGCCCTACGCGCTTTTCCAGTCGCTGCGCATCATCGGGAAACACCGCGCCGACGCGGTGGTGTCGCTCGGCGGCTTCGCGGCGGGTCCGGCGGCGCTCGCGGCGAAACTGCGCGGCCGCAGGGTCTTTGTCATGGAGCAGAACTCGATACCGGGCATCACCAACCGCATCGTCGGCCGCTTCGCCGACCGCATATGCATGAGTTTCCCCGATGTCGCGGGACGGTTCCCCGATGACCGCACACTGCTCACCGGCAATCCGGTGCGGCGCGAGGTGATCGGCGCGCCCCGCAGACGGCTCGATACCGACCGGCCGGTCCTCGCCGTCTTCGGCGGCTCACAGGGGGCCTCGTCGCTCAACGGACTGATGATGGAACTCGTGACGGCCCATCCCGCCGTCGCCGACCGGTTCCATATCATTCATCAGACGGGAGAGAAAGAGCTCGCCGCGGTGCGCGGCCATTATGCGGCGGCAGGCGTCGAGGCGGAGGTTCAGCCTTTCGTGCGCGATGTCGGCGGCTGGTACAAGGCGGCCGATATCATCGTCTGTCGCGCCGGGGCGACCACCATCGCCGAGTTGACCGCACTCCGGAAACCGGCCATCTATGTGCCCTTTCCGCACGCCGCCGACAATCATCAATACTACAACGCCCGTTCGGCGGTCGAACAGGGTGGCGGATTCATCGTCGAGGACGCGGGGCCGCTCTCCGAAAAGGGGGCGAAACTCGCCGCGCTGCTTGAAGAGATATGCGGTGACCGCGCCGCATGGCAAGCCCGTATGGGCGCTTCGGCGGGGACTCGCGCCGATGAAGCGATCGCCGACGCGATACTCGCCGATCTCGGGGGAGGGGGCGCATGAGGATACATTTCATGGGAGCGGGCGGCAGCGGCGTGAGCGGTCTGATGCTTATCGCCAAGGCGCTGGGGCACACCGTCAGCGGCTGCGACGCGCGGCGCACCTCCTATCTCGATATGCTGGCGAAACGCCGGATAACGGTCATGACGGGTCACGACCCGGCCCATCTTGACCACGCCGACGTGCTTGTCCGCTCCTCGGCGGTCTGCGAGACCGAACCCGAAGTGGTCGCGGCGAAGCAGGTGTGCCGCATCCCGGTGCTGACGCGGGGGGAATTCCTCGCCGAGCTGCTTTCTCCCTCCACCGTCATCGGCATCGCCGGAGCGCACGGCAAGACCTCGACCACGTGGCTTACGTGGCAGTTGCTCAAGCAATTCCGCGTCGACGCTTCGCTCTACACCGGCGGCAAATCGGGCGGCGTGAACGCCGTGACGGCGGGCGAACCGTGGGTGGTCGAACTGGATGAATCGGACGGCTCCATCTTCCGCCTGCGGCCGAAGGTGCTGGTCATCACCAACCTCGAACACGAACATGTCGACCATTATGCGACCGACGCCGATATGCTCCGCCGTTTCCGCGAATATCTGACGCTGGTCGGCCACCGGCGCTTCGTCATCGGGCGCGGTTATCCCTTATCCGACCGGCTGTTCGAGGATTTCGGCGGGCTGACCTTTCCGACGCGCGCCGAGGTCGCCGCGAAAAAACCGGTTCTCGGCGGCCGCGACTGCAAGTTCACCTGCGAAACGGGCCGCTGGGCCCTTGAGTTCCACGGCGTGAAGAGCGATATCGGTTCGGCCAACGACCCCGCGTATCTCATACAGAACCGCGCCGCGGCGCTGCTCGCCGCCTACACCCATATCCGCGAACTGCATCAGGAGTTCGAACCGGTCGACGCCGGTTTCTGGATGAACCTCCCCTCCGTCGAGCGCCGTTTCGAGAAGAAGGGGGCCTGGCGCGACATCATTCTCATCGACGATTACGCCCACCATCCCTCGGAGGTGCAGGCGGTGATGGACCGCGCCACGGCGCAGTACGGCCGCTATCTGCTGGTGTTCCAGCCGCACCGCCACACCCGGTTCGACCGGTTCTTCGCCGAGTTCGCGAAGGTGCTCAAGGGGGCGCCCGCCGTCATCATCCTACCGGTGTTCGCCGCGGGCGAAGCCAAGGGGGTCAAGGATGCCCGCGATCTCTACGATCTGCTCAAGAAAGGCGGCATGAACACCGCCTATTACTGCGAGAATGTCGGCGAGGCGGCGGTCTTCCTCTCGTCGGGTGCGCTCGACTGGGCTCGCGCCGTCATCACGGCGGGGGCGGGCGATGTGAACGACCTGTTCGGCCTGTTGGAGAAGTGATGAAACTGAGGAAGCGCGCCACGCTCACCAAATTTCTCACGATACGGCCGCAGGACGCGGTGTGCGATCTCTATTTCCCCGAGTCGGTCGACGATGTGGTCCGCTTCACGGTGCTGGAGCGCGACTACCATCTGCTCGGCGGCGGCTCGAATGTCATCGCCGGGGCGGTCCGCAAGCCGGTGATCACGCTCGCTCTGCTCGAGGGCCGCAGTTCCACCGAGGACATCGACAGCCGTCAGGTCGCCGTCTCGATGCCGGCGTGGCTCCGCGTGGCTCCGCTCATCGATTATCTTATCGCCAACGGACTCACGGGCCTTGAATTCATGGCGGGCATTCCCGGCACCGTCGGCGGCGCCATCGTCGGCAACGCCGCGCCGAAGGGCCACTCGTGGGAAGGGATCGTCCGGAAGGTGGTCTATGTGAAGGAAGGGAGCGTGCTGACCGCCTCCCCGCGCTTCGCCTACCGCCGCATCCTCGATATGCCCGAACCGCCCTACATCCTGCTTGCCGCCGAACTCATCCTCAGGAAGGACACGACCGCGAAGATAAAGGAACGGATACGCGGTTTCATGAAGGAACGGATCTCCATACCGTACCCGTCGGCCGGATCGCTCTTCAGGAATCCCGCCGGCGCTTCGGCGGGAAAACTGCTCGAGGAGGCGGGGTGCAAGGGGCTCGCGGTGGGCGATGCCGCGCTCTACGAAAGGCATGCGAACATCGTGGTGAACAAAGGCAAAGCGCGCTCGGCCGAATTCGTGGCGCTCCGCGAAGAGGCGGCGGCGCGGGTCGAGAAACGGCACGGCGTCCGGCTCGAACCCGAAGTGAAATTCTGGCAGTGAAGGAGTTGACGATATGAAACTGACGAAGAACACCCGGATCGCGGTAGTGATGGGCGGCCTTTCGGACGAGCGCGAGATCAGCCTCCAGTCGGGCGGACTCATCGCCGAGGCGCTCATAAAGGGTGGCTACACCGCCGTGACGAAGGTCGACATGGGACGCGATATAGACACCGTCCTGCGCAACCTCAAACCCGCGGTCGTCTTCAACGCGCTCCACGGCACGTGGGGCGAGGATGGCCGGATACAGGGCCTGCTCGATATCCTCGGCATTCCCTACACCGGGTCGGGGGTCGCCGCGTCGGCGGTCGGGATGAACAAGATACTGACCAAGATGGTGATGCGCCGGCTCGGGATACCGGCGGCCGACGATCTGACCGTTACCGCGGTCTCCGGCATGGCGGCGCCGATGCCCTACCCCTTCGTGTTCAAGGATCCGCTGAACGGTTCGAGTCACGGCGTCTTTATCGTCCGCGACGAAGCGGGCTGGCGTGAGGCGCTCGCGCAGACCGTCGGGAAACGGATGCTGGTCGAGGAGTATGTCAAGGGGCGCGAGATAACCGTGGCGGTGTTCGGCGACACGGTGCTGGGCGATGTCGAGATCGTTCCGGCCAAGGAGTTCTACGATTACGAGGCGAAATACTTCGACGACCACACGCGCTACATCGCCGATCCCGACTACGATCCGGCGATGCGGGACGCGATGCGTCGGGAGGCGCTCGACCTCCACCGGGCGCTCGGCTGTCGCGGGACGACCCGCAGCGATTTCATCGTCACGCCGTCGCGCCACATCATGCTCGAGATAAACACCCTGCCCGGGATGACGGGCCACTCGCTCGTTCCCATGGCGGCGGCGCGGCGCGGCATCGACTATCTGGGGCTCATCGAACGACTGCTCGAGGAGGCGCTCACGGCATGAGAAAGGCGCTTTCGGTCATCGCCCTGACGGGGCTGACGTTGCTGGTCTGGATGACGGCGGGACTTTTCAGCGCCTTTTTCGTCCATACCGAACGGTACGCCGCGCAACTCCGGGCGAGCGACGAGTTCGCCGTGACGCCCGACAAGGTCGCCGTCGAAGGGATCGTCCAGTTGGCCCGCGACGAGGTGCTCCTGCTCGCGGGGTTCGACCGCCGCCTCAGTTGGTTCGATGTCGACGAACATCGCGCCGAACTGTTCATCCGCTCCAACGGCTGGATAAAGGAGTGCGAGGTACAGACGATATTCCCCGACCGCGTCCGCATCCGCATCGTCGAATACGAACCGGCGATAGTGGTCAACAGCCGCGAAACGAGCGGAGAGCGGGGAGAAGGGCTGTACAGTATCTGGTTCGCCGACGCCGACGGCGTCATTTTCAAAAAAGCGTTCCCGCGCGAAGGAAAAAGCGAATTGCCGCTCTTTTTCATAGAACAGGAGCGTTCTCCGGAAGGGCGCACGGCGTTGGTGCGGCAGGCGATAGCGATAGCCGGCGAGTGGCGGCGGCACACCGATCTGTGCGCGCTGCGGAGCATCGGGTATGACCGCTATGACGGTTTTTCGCTCGAATGCGAGTTCCCGAAGCGGCGCACCGCCCGCATATTGCTGGGCGAACCGGGGACGGGCGACGAGATCATCAAGCGGCGCGGCGGCATCTTCCGCGACGCGGCGGCGCGGCTCCGCGACAAACGGCTCTTCGCGGGCGAGTTCCAGTTCGACGCGCGACGGGGCGGCGACGCGCTGATCGCCGGACAGGTGGTTCATTACAAGGATTAGAGGGATAACGATGTCGAAGAACGAGAATGTCATCACCGCGCTCGATGTGGGAACGGGAAAGGTCACCACGCTGGTTGCCACCGTATCTCCCGACGGCCGCGTGCAGTTCGTGGGAAAGGGGGTCGCGAAGAACCCCGACGGGCTCATCAACGGGAATGTCGTCAACATGGAGGCGACCACCCGCGCGATAAACGAATCGGTCACCGAGGCCGACAAGATCTGCGATGTGCACATCAAATCGGTCCTGCTCGGGCTTTCGGGCGAACATATCAATTCCATCAACAGCCACGGGGTGGTCACGGTGCGCGGCCGCGAGGTGGCGCAGACCGATATGGACCGCGTGGTGGAGCAGGCGAAGAATGTGAGTCTCCCGGCCGACCGCCGCATCGTCGGGGTCGAGGTGGGTGAATACATCGTCGACGATCAGGCGGGCATCAAGAACCCGCGCGGCATGGCGGGCAAACGGCTCGAGGTGAAGACCCATGTGGTCACCGCGAGCATCGCGATGATACAGAATCTGGTGAAGAGCGTCACCGACGCCGGTCTGCAGGTGGAGGATCTCGTGGTCAACGCGCTCGCATCGAGCGAGGCGGTGCTCGGCGAGGACGAGAAACAATTGGGGGTCGCGGTGGTCGACATCGGCGACGGCACTTCGGACATCGTCATCTACAAGCAGGGGCGGCTCGCCTACACCGCGGTGGTGCCGATGGGCGGCCGCTACATCACCCGCGACATCTCCATAGCCCTGCGGATGCCTCCCGCCGAAGCGGAACGGGTCAAATGCCGGCTCGGGAGCGCCGTGGTCAACTCGGTCGGCCCCGAAGAGGAGATCGAGGTCGCCTGCATCGGCGACGGGGAGAAGAAGATCGTCAAGGCGCAGTTCGTCGCGCAGGTCATATCGCCGCGGGTCGAGGAGATCATGGCCAATGTCCGCAAGAAGATAAACGAGGACATCAAGGGGAGTTTCATATCGTCGGGCATCGTGCTCACGGGGGGCACGGCCAATCTCCGCTATATCAAGGGTCTCGCCGAGGAGGTCGTGGGCCTGCCGGTGCGCATCGGGCGGCCGGTCATCACCGACGACAACATGGGGTTCGCCGAACTCCTGCGCGATCCGGCGTTCGCCACGGCGGTCGGCATGGTGCGCTATCATCTGCGCGCCGGTCGGACGCTGAAGGAAACGGGCGACGGACTATTCTCCCGACTGGGCAAATGGATAGAGAAATTTTTTCAATAGAGGGAGGATGACATGAACCCGAGAAATGGGAATCCGCTCGTCAGGATCGGCGTCATGGGGGTGGGCGGCGCCGGCGGCAACGCCGTCAACCGGATGCTCGAGGAGCGCGACCGGACCGGGGCGACCGGCGGCACGAGTATCTTCAACGACATCGTCGTCCTCGCCGCGAACACCGATACGCAGGATCTCGAGAAATCGAAGGCCGAGGAACGGATACAGCTCGGCGCCAACCGTACCTGCGGCTGGGGCGCCGGCGCCCACCCCGAAGTGGGGCGCGAATCGGCCGAAGAAAGCCGGATCGAGATCGCCAATCACATCGACGGACTCGACATGCTTTTCATCACCGCCGGTATGGGCGGTGGCACCGGCACCGGCGCCTCGCCGGTCATCGCCGGGGTGGCCAAGGAGGCGGGGATACTGACCGTCGGCGTGGTGACGACCCCCTTCTGCTTCGAAGGAAGAAAGAAGATGAAGATCGCGCAGGAAGGGCTCGAAAATCTCCGGGCGCAGGTCGATACGCTGGTGATCATCCCCAACGAGAAACTGGTCGCCATCGCCGACGACCGGGCGAGTTATCTCGACATGTTCCGCCGCTCCGACGATGTGCTTCTCAACGCCGTCCGGTCGCTCGCACTGCTCATCGCGAACAAGGCGACCATCAACGTCGACTTCGCCGATGTCCGCACCACCATGGTCGGGATGGGGACCGCGATGATCGGCATCGGTTCGGCGGCCGGGGAGAACGCGGCGGTCAACGCCGTAAAGGAGGCGCTCAGCAACCCGCTCATGTCCGATGTTTCGATAAAGGGGGCCAAGCGCGCTCTCCTGCACCTCGGCGGCATCAATATGCCGATGAAGGAACTCGAGGCGGCGGGCCGCTTCGTGTCGGAGCAGTTGCACGAGGATGCCGATTTCATCTGGGGCGTTTCGGTCGACGAAACGGCCGACAAGGTCTATGCGCTGGTGGTCGCCGAGGCGTCGCAGACGGTCCGGCCGCCGCAAGCCTTCCACCACGCCGGCGCCGCCGCGGCGCCGGTCCGCGCCACCAAGGAATCGCAGGTCACCCTTTTTGAACCGGTCCCGGCGATGAAGGCCGAGGCGGTGAAGAGCGCCGCGGTCGAACCGGTCGCCGTTCCCGTTGCGGCGCCCGCCATGCAGGAAAAGGCCCCCGCGATCAAGGGGGTGCTCCGTGACAAGATGCAGAAGGTCGATTACAACGAAAGTTTCCTGTTCAACCTGCCCGACGATATGCCGGCCGATCCGAACGATCCGAATGTCCCGGCGGTCATCCGTCAGCAGATGAAACAGCAGAAGAAACCTGAAACGGCGGCGCAGGCCGCGCCTGAACCGACCGTCGCGGAGACCGCACCGGCGGAGGTCGAACAGCCCGCCAAGCGGGTCGACGAGCGGCAGACGACCCTTCTGACGGTGAGTGCCGCCGCCAAGAACGGCCACAATCAGCAGTGAAGCGCGCAGGGGTAGCCTACCTATTCCCTGCGGAACGGCGCGTCGCCCTCTCCAATCTTGCCCCGCACTATTTTTTCGGCGCTTTCCGTGAAAGCCACGGACTCGACCTGCTGTTCGACGGTGAGGAGCGGTCGCTTCTTGACCGCAAGAGACCGAACGAGGTCGCCGTCCTTCTGGTCGGCCTCTCCTACGAACCGTCGTATCTGACCTTCGTCCGTTACCTACAGGCGAACGGCATTCCGGTGCTGAGGAGCGACCGGCCCGCCGGAAATTTCCCGCTCATCATCGCGGGGGGCGTCGCGCCGTCGCTCAATCCCCAGCCGCTTCTCGATATCTGCGACGCGGTCCTCTGCGGCGAGGCGGAACCGATGCACGACGATCTCACGGCGCTCCTCGACAGCCCCGCCACGGCGCGGGAACTCATCGCCAAACTTCCGTATGCCGCAAAACCCGGCAGGAAGCCGCGTATCATACAGGCGGCGGCCGGGAGATTCGCCGTCCACAGCCATCCGGAACTGGCGGCCGAGGGGAACGAGTTCGGCGGCCGCACGGTGCTGGAACTCGACCGCGGCTGTATCGGAAAATGCTATTTCTGCGCGGCGCGGCACCTGTACGGCGAAAGCCGCGAGGCCGACCGCCACCTGATCACACACGCGGCGGAGGCGGCCTTCAAACGGGGCGAGGATATCGCGCTCCTCGGTACCGGGCTCGAAAGCGTTTCCTACTTCGACGACCTGCTTGACCGCGCGATAGCGGCGGGGCGCACCGTGTCGCTCTCTTCGGTCCGCATCGCCGGATTCACGCCGCAGCGCGCGGCGCGGCTCGTGGCGGCGGGGGTGAAAACAGTGACGCTTGCTCCCGAAAGCATGGTCGCGGCGACGCGGTCGCGCATCGGCAAACCGCTCTCCGACGAGTCGCTCTTCGCCGCCTTTGAACTCGCCAAGGAGCATCACTTCCGGGTCAAGCTCTACCTCATGGCGGGACTGCCTGATGGCGACAGCGCGGCCGAGGCGCAGGCGCTCATCGCCTTCTTTACCGATCTCAAGAAGCGGAAACTCACCGTGCCGCTCTCGCTCAGCGTTTCGCCGTTCTGTCCCAAACCGGGGACGCCGTTCCGCGATAAGGCGCTCATGCCGAAGAAGGAGTATGAACACTTCCGCGCGGCGGCGATGCGCGGCCTCGACAAACTGATGCCGCAGATGCCGATAGAATGGTTCTCGTGGCGCGAGTCGCTCCTCCAGACGGCGCTCGGACGCCTCGGCACCGACGGCGCGCAATTCCTCGCCGCCTACGCCGACACCGGCAACCTCCGCACCGCCGAAAAACGCTCCGGCATCCGGTTGGAAGACGCGGCGAGCGAGATCGCAGGAATTACCGTTGCAACCGGTAGAAAAAAATCTGCATAGCGAACCGGGCAAAGAATACTTGCATTTATATCTAATTATTGCTATTTATACCTCGATGTTGATATAAATTGATATAAGCGGAGCAACTCATGGATCCTATTCGGAATCCCTTTTCCCCGGGTGCCGGTTCCCCGCCGCCCGAACTGGTCGGTCGTGACGGCATTCTGGATCAGACGAGGATACTTTTAGCCCGAGTACGAGAACGGCGGGCGGAAAAGAGTTTTTTGTTGACCGGGCTGCGTGGGGTCGGGAAAACGGTACTCCTTAACGAAATGGAGCGGATGGCCGAATCATCCGGCTATCAGACCATCTTCATAGAAGTACATGAAGACAAATCGTTGGCTGTGCTTTTGGTGCCGCATCTCCGACGCTTGCTTTTCCAGTTTGATCGTATGGCCGGAACAGGCAATAAGGTTCGTCGCGGACTGGCGGTACTCAGGAGTTTCATCGGTGCGATCAAGGTAAAGGTACATGATATAGAGTTCGGACTCGATATAGAACCGGAGCGGGGAACGGCCGACAGCGGCGATATCGAGGTAGACCTGCCGAGTCTGTTTCTTGCCGTTGCGGAGGCGGCACAGGAGCGGAACAGTACCGTGGCCATCTTAGTAGATGAAGTCCAGTATCTTTCGATCAAGGAATTGAGCGCACTCATCATGGCCATGCACAAGATGCAACAACGTCAACTGCCGCTGGTGCTTATCGGAGCCGGTCTGCCGATACTTCCCGCGTTGGCGGGCGAATCGAAATCTTATGCCGAACGCCCGTTCCATTTTCCGAACATCGGACCGTTGTCGGAACAGGATGCGGCAAAAGCGCTACAGGATCCGGTCCGGGCATCGGGCGTGCTGTTTACGGATGATGCTTTGCGAGAGATATATGCCCTCACGAAAGGATATCCTTATTTCATTCAAGAGTGGGGATACCAATCTTGGAACCAAGCGACGGTGTCACCGATAACGCTCGCGATCATACAGAATGCCACGATCTCGGTGATACGGCGCTTGGATGAGAATTTTTTCCGGGTCCGCTATGATCGTTTGACGCCGAGCGAAAAACATTTCCTGCGCGCCATGGCACAACTGGGGCCGGGACCGCAACGGACCGGCGATGTCGCCGATATGCTCGGGGCGAAGATCACGACGCTGGGGCCGGTTCGAGCAAAACTTATCAAAAAAGGGATGATATATAGCCCCGCTCACGGCGAATTGGCCTTTACGGTGCCGCTGTTCGACGAATTCATGCGGCGAGCCATCCCCGAATTTCAACTAAGGCAGAACGGGTGAGCACATACAGTGGTGTAGTCGGCGGGAGAGGCGGAAAGTTGAGTGAATATAGATGTGGCGCCGCCGACGGCGCTCAATTCCTTGCCGCCTACGCCGACACCGCCAACCTCCGCTCCACCGAAAAGAAGTCGGGTGTCATGCTGGCCGATAAAATTGATTCTCCATTAGAAATCGGATAGTATCGCCCCGCACGGTAGGGGCAATTTCAATGCGGGTCATCATCGACCAAGACAAGACAAGACAAGACAAGACAAGACAAGACACATAGCCCGCTCCCCAATCCCCAAAATCTTTTATGGTGAGGAATAGGTCATGCGTATGAGAACCTTCTTTCTGTTTTGCATCGTACTTTTTGTCGCGAACGGGTTGTTCGCCGAGGAAAAGAAGTACAAGGTCGCGGTGATGGAGATCGAGGACCGCAACGCCTCGCTCGACATCGCGATGCTCGAAAACGCATTGGAGTATCTGCGCGGCGAACTCGCCGCCACCAACAAATTTGTTCTTATCTCCAAGGACCGTCAGCGGCAGATCATCAAGGAACAGAAGAAGGAGTCGTGGAAGGAATGCTACGATCAGAACTGCCGCATACAGTTGGGGCAGGCGCTTTCAGCCGATTCGGTCCTTCACACATCCATCAATCTTTTCGGCGGGGTCTATACGGTGACGGTCGAACTGGTTGACCTTGCCAAAGAGGCGACGGTGAAGGGGGCGAAGGCGAAGTTCGACGGAACTGACAAGGGGCTCATGCAGGCCTTCGACAAGATACTGCTCCAGATCGCCGACCGTCCGGTGACCTTCGATCCCGGCACCATGCAGACCAAAGAAGTGAAGGGGATGGAGATAGGAACGGTCTCTCTCTCCGCGTTGCCCTCGGTCAAAGTCGAAAGCGCCTCCCTCGGGGATGTCGAGTCAAAAACGAAGATAGCAGATATTGCCTTTCCCGATATCATATCGAACGATGTCGATCCCGATGTTCTGGTGCTGTATGACAAGGCATTGAAGGCCGATAAGAAGGGAAAAGAAAACCCCGACATGGCGGTTTTGGCTTGGACTCAACTTAAGATGTACTCAAAAGGCAACCCCTACATCAAGCAGGCCGACCAACGGATCGCCGAGTGGAAAGAGTTCTCGCGCATGAACGAACTCGGGCAACGCTACAAGAAAGCGGTCGCGATGGATCCGTACGGAAAATTTTTTCCTGACAAGGTCATTGCCATCTGGCGGAACCTTATGAAGGATGCCGGCGGAACGGCCTATGTCGAAACGGCTACAAAACGCATAGCGGTGTGGAACGACTTCACCGCCAAGGTTAAGGCGTACAAGGAAAAACAGGATGCGTTCTCCCAGCAGCACGGGAAAGACATAGACAAACTGGTCAAGGTGCTTCCTCTCGATCTTTTTAACGAGGGACAGAAACGATCCATGCTTATCCGTTACCTAGAGGCTTATGCCCCTTTCTACGGGATAGAAGACATAGATATGGTGCTTGACCGGTTGCCTGACAGAAATCTTTCCAAGCGGCTCCGCGAACTGGTGTTCAACGAACTGCTGACAAAGGAAATGTACCAGAAATGCGAGGGGGGCGACGCCGGCGCCTGCTACATCAGCGCGTCGCTGAAAGAGGTCGAGAGTCCGAAAGAAGCGCTCAATCTGTTTGTCAACGCCTGTAAGAACGGCGTGGTCAATGCCTGCATCAAGGCGGGCACCACCAGATATGAAGAAGGTAGCACCGAGGCGGTTGAATATTTTTCAATCGCTTGCTCGTGGGAGTCGCCGCAAGGTTGCAACAGTCTCGCTTTCCTCACCGAGATAGGTTTCGGGGTGGAGCGGTTCAAGGACCTCGCGACTTCTCTTTATAAAAAATCCTGCCAGATGGGGAACCAGCCGAGTTGTCTGATGTATAACAATATAGAGAGTACGGGATATAGCTCCGATCAAGCGGCGGCCATCATCGAAAAAAGAGCGATGCAGAAGAAGGTGGACGATGCGCTGGGGACGGAGGGAAACGACCTCGCCCGGGAGGTCGAGTCGAGAAAGAAAGGTGATTTCCAGAAAACGACCCGGACGGTGAAGGTAGAGGAAACCTATAGACCTTATCTGTGGACCGGAATCGGCCTGATCATAGGCGGCGTTGCCGTTGCGGTCGGAGGTGGCGTGGCATTTTATTACCTTGCGGATGACGAGTACTCCACCTATGAGAGGTGGATGAGCGATGCCGCCATCATGAGCGGGATAAACGGCGGAACGCCGCAAGATGTCTATATCGCCAAGGCCAGAAAGGCGTGGGACAACGCACAAATGTATGAGGCGTTGGAATATTCATTCATCGGCGTTGGCGGTGCGGCGGTGGTGACAGGTATCGTTTTGGCGGCTTTGCCACCGGAGAAGCGCGAGATCGTGAAAGAGGTCAGCTTCGCGCCGATACCGGGTGGTTTTATGGTTGCTGCCGGATTTGAGTTTTAGGAGGGTGCCATGAAAATACAACTTTTCATCGTCTTGGCGATCTTCGCGCTCATCGGCTGTTCTGATATGCCGTCGAAGGACATCCAGAAGATAAAAGACAAGTACAGTCAATACGGGCCTGACGACGACGGCGAAGCGGTTGCCGACGAAATCCAGACGGATGTCATTGTTCCCGATGAGTCCGTCGATGAGATAAGCGAAGATGTCTCGCCCGACGAGACCGACAGCGTCGTCACCGAAGAGGAGCCGGAAGGAACCGACCAGATAGAGGTTGAAGGCGACGATGCCTCGGCGACGGACGAAGACACCGTTGACGAAGACATCGTTGACATCGATAGCGTGGATGCGGATACAGTAGATGTGAACACCATTGATACTGACACGGTAGATTTAGACATCGTTGATGATGATGTCGTTCCCGATGCGGACTTGATGCCGGTCCTCTGCACCGGCCAGACGAAGTGCTACAACGCGGAGGTTGAAATGACTTGCCCGGCGGCGGGCAACGATTTTTACGGTCAGGATGCGCAGTATGCGGCGTTGGGGTACTGTACGCCGCGCGACTACACCGTGAGCGGCACGGCGGGTGCCGATATCGTCACCGACAATGTGACCGGCCTAATATGGCAGAGGACTGTCAACACAACAACTTACACATGGGCCAACGCAATCACCTATTGCGAAGACCTTTCCTACGGCGGGCAAACCGATTGGCGTCTGCCGACTCGCAAAGAGTTGGCGACCCTGCCCGACTATGGCCGTTACAGCCCGGCGATAGATACCACCATCTTCCCCGGCACGCAGGCGGATGATTACTGGTCCTCATCGTCCCTCGCGTCCAATACCGCCAACGCATGGCGCGTGGATTTCGACAACGGCTATGTGAGTAGCACCACTAAGGCGGATACGGACTATGCCCGATGTGTGAGGGGCGAAACCTTACCCGATAGTGCCTTTGCCGAGGCAACGGTGGCGGGGAAGGTTGTCGTGACCGACACGGTGACGGGATTGCAGTGGACAAAAGAGTATTTCTCATTGGTGGCATGGGGGAATGCTTTTTTTTATTGCTGGAACTTGGACTATGGTGGCGCCACAGACTGGCGACTGCCGAACATCGAAGAACTGAAAACACTGGTGGACGACACGATCTGGGATCCGGCAAGCACTTTCCCGGGAATGCCGTCGGGAATCTTTCACTCCTCCTCGTCCCTCGCGCGCTATACCGGCGACGCATGGCAGGTGTATTTCAGCAGCGGCAGTATGTTCATCGGCAACAAGCCACAGACAAGCAATGTCCGTTGTGTGCGATGACATTTTGACTTTTAAACTAAAAACAGGAGACCCTCATGAAGAAAAAGAACTGCCCCAACGGTATCGTAGCAACAGCTTGGAACAACGGAAAACATCACAAATCTGGTGCAGGATATGGGATTAGAATTTCCCCAAAAGATCGCAATAACCATTTCAAAAAATGCTGGAAAACGGCAACGATTATTTTGCCAAAAAACAAGAGCGTAATAGTAAATGTGCAAAAGAAATCATTTTGGGCCCCCAGTTGTCGTGAACTTATTAGTAAAGAGATCGGAGCATGGTTTATAAAAAACAAGAAAGCCCCTTGGTGTCACAGATGTCCTCCTAAATTTTATTTGGTTCAGAAAGGCAGGAGTAGTAGCTTTGATTTAACAAAGATCCGCTGACATTTGTCCTAAAAAAATTTGCCCCGAAAAACTTCTTGACAAGTTGTTTCCCGCAGATTAATATGTGCTTACTTGTAATTACGGACGAGGGAGGTTCGTGATGGAGCTGAGTGTAGTGCGCATCGGCAATAGCCGCGGTATCCGCATACCGTCAAAATTGCTGGAACGGTTCAACATCGCCGACAAGGTCGAACTTATCGAGGAAGGGTCGCGACTCATCCTCAAAGCGGTCGCCCCGAAGAATGTCCGCGCCGGCTGGGCGAAGGCGTTCAAGAGCATGGCCGCCGCCGGTGACGACAAGCTGCTCATCGACGCGACGCTCGATACCGGTGAGGATTGGACATGGTGAAGGTGCGGCAGTACGACATCTTCGTGGTCAACCTCGATCCCACGATAGGGCATGAGATCAAAAAGCGCCGGCCGTGCGTTGTCATTTCGCCCGACGAGATGAACGACCATATTGGAACGGTCATCATAGCGCCGCTTACTTCGACCGGGAAAAGTTATCCGACGCGAGTACGGTCGGTAGTGCAAGACCGCGAGGGATGGATAGTGCTCGACCAGATACGGACGGTGGATAAGGTGCGGCTGGTGGCGAAGTTGGGCGAACTTGACGAGCCGACCGTTCTCAAGGTCAAGGATATCATCCGTAAGATGCTAGTGGATTGATTTGTCCTTTGATATTTCCAAATATATTATGGATCGGGCTGACCCCCAAAAAACTGGACAGGAGAAAAGTTAGTATGGAGAAAGAGAT
>ERZ1645192.820-NODE-820-length-26045-cov-6.861639_pt1 | contig 26045 bp, 25 predicted proteins | sample MGYA00575354_ERZ1645192 | MGnify/ENA primary metagenome ERZ1645192 (study PRJEB40844, sample SAMN11349763) | freshwater sediment metagenome | isolation source: river sediment | host: Sediment | place: India: Faizupur Khadar , New Delhi | collected 2017-02-21 ... | reverse complement strand
CGAATGCAGTCGAGATCGTTGAGATCGTCTCCGACGTAGGCGATTTCGTCGCGTGTCATCCCGAGCTTTTCGGCAAGATCGACAAGAAACCGGAGTTTGTCTTTCACGCCGTTGAAGAGAAGATGAATACCGAGTTCTCCCGCGCGTCTCGCGGTGGACGCCGAATATCGGCCGCTGAGAATGGCCACGTCCACGCCGGAAGCCCGGAGACGATGGATCCCCATGCCGTCGCGGACGTGGAAGCGTTTGAATTCGTTGCCGGAACCATCGAGAAAAATGGAACCGTCGGTCAGCGTCCCGTCGACGTCAAGCACCAGAAGTCGAATTTTCGCGCTCATCCGGCCGTCTCCCGGTCTCTTCCCGCTCTGTCGCGGAAGCCCCGCCCGAATGCCACAGGGCGACTCCCCTCCGGGATTCGCGGACGAAGTCGAGGATGTCCCTCACGGCGGCATCCGCAACACCCGCTTGCAGGGACTCCACGGCCTTCCGGAACGGGAGGCCGGAGCGGTACAGATGATGGTACGCATCCTTGATGCTTCTGCGCTGCTCCCTGTCATATCCCGAACGCTTCAAGCCGACCACGTTCAGCGCTTCGATCTCGGCGGGATGGCCGTCCACCATCAGGAAGGGAGGGATATCCTTCACGATCTTGCTGAGCCCCCCGATCATGCAGAGCTTTCCGACGCGCGTAAACTGGTGAACTCCTGCCATCCCTCCGATAACCGCTCCGTCCCCCACGGACGAATGCCCCGCAAAACCGGCTTTGTTCGCCACGGTGACGTTCCTTCCGATCGTGACGTTGTGTGCGACGTGAACGCCTTCCATGAGGAAACACCCGTCGCCGACGGAGGTGAAGGTTCCCACGCCGGTCGAACGGTGAATGGTCACGCTTTCGCGGATGATCACGCCGTCGCCGATGCGAACCCACGTCTCTTCGCCCTTGAAGTCGTGATCCTGGGGTTCGCCTCCAAGCACGGCGTTCTCCGCGACGGTGCAATTCCTGCCGATTTCCACATAGTCCCGGACGCGTACGAACGCGGCGAGTTTCGTTGCTTCGCCGATCGTCACGTTCCCGGAGATGACGCAGTACGGCCCGACCTCCACGCCGTCGCGCAACACGGCTCCGTCAGCCACAATGGCCGTCGGATGAACGAGAATCGTCATACGGGATCATTCCTCTTTTTTCTTCAGTTTATACGCCGCCATGAAGCTCATTTCCGCTTCCGCGGCGATGTCGTCCCCGACTCGTCCGACCGTCCGGACCTTGCCCATCATCCCGCGCACCTTGATGAGTTCGCCCGTCGTGATCAGCTGATCTCCGGGACGGACGGGCTTGCGGAATTTCGCCTTTTCGATCATGGTCAGATAAGTGACCAGCCCCTCGGAACCGGGACGAAGCGCGAGCATCATCGCCGCCACCTGCCCCATGGCTTCCAGAACGAGAACCCCGGGCATCACGGGCTCCGAAGGAAAATGCCCCGGAAAGAAGGGTTCGTTGATCGTGACATTCTTGAGCCCCACGACGCGGGTCTCGCTGTACTCCAGTATCCTGTCCACCAGAAGAAACGGGAATCTGTGGGGAAGGCTCTTCATGATCGTGTCGATATCGTACATGGTGCACGCCTCCTTATTGGCGAAGAGTAAGCGCCTTCAGGGCATGAACGAGACGGAGGTGCATTTCGTGTCCCGCCCTGAACGCGACGATGCGCGCCCTCACCGGTCGTCCGACGAGGACCAGGTCTCCGATAAGATCAAGCACTTTGTGTCGAACGGGTTCATCCGGAAAGCGAAGGCCTCCCTTCGCCTGAACGCTTCCCGGCTCTTCCCCGAAAACAGTCGCGTTCTCCAGGGACCCTCCACGGGCCAGGCCGTTGCGACGAAGCGTTTCAATCTCGGAAGCCAGCGCGAACGTCCGCGCCCCGGCAAGTTCCCGTTCGAACGTCTCAGGATCCGTCCGCACCGAAAACGCCTGTGTCCCGATATCCGGGATCGACGGATACTGAATGACGTAGTCGATCCGGAAGTCATCCGACGGAAACGCGGCGATCAACCGTTTCCCTTCCTCATCCGACAGGACGACCGGAACGGGAGGGACAAGCGGGGTCGAACATCCGTCGCGTTCCTCGATCCCCGCATCCCGCAGCAGCCGGACCCATTGCGCGGAACATCCGTCGAGAGCCGGAATTTCCAGAACGGCTCCGTCACCGTCCCGGGTCTGCTCCGACTCGGTAGAGGCATCCGGGCCGTCAGCATTCCCGACCCGTATCGTCAGGGAGTCCAACGCCAGACCTCCGACGGCGGCCAGAAGATGCTCCGCCGTTTTCAGCCGGACGCCTCCCGGAAAAAGCAGATCCGTCCCCCGCGATGTTCCCGATGGGACCGCTTCTTCTATTGCATATTCTCCCCGCCGGAAGGCGAAATGTATCCCGTGGGCGCCGCGATTTGGAGAAAGGCGCACGGACGCATACGTTCCCGTGTGGAGCCCCCGCCCCTCACAGCAGACCTCACGCGTGATGGTCCGGCGACAGGTCACGGATCCATCGGGAACCTTCCGGAGAGACTCGGTTCTCATATCGCCGAGGCCTTCCCCCCGGAACGTGCGTCCTTCTCTTCTCCTGACGTTTTGTCCGATTGCGAATCGGTCGGGAAGACGCCGGATGTTCCTTCGGCTCTTCTTTCCAGCCGTTTGACGCGGTCGAACAGATCGGGAAGCTTCTCCATGAGCGCGTACACCTTGAACGTCTTGCGATGTTCGCGGGCCGGAAACCCGGAAACGGTCATTCCCGGCGGAACATCTTTCGTCACACCGGCGTTTCCGGCGATCTGCGCGCCCCTGCCGATGCGGACATGGTCCTTGATGCCGCTTCGCGCGGCGAGCACGACGCCGTCTTCGATCACGACGCTGCCCGCTATCCCCGCCATTCCGACGATGATGCAATGCTTTCCGATTTCGACGTTATGCGCGATGTGGACATGATCATCGATCTTCGTCCCGTCCCCTATCGTCGTATCGCCTATCGTTCCGCGGTCGATCGTGGTGCATGCGCCGATCTCGACAAACGCTCCGATTTCGACGCCGCCGAGCTGGGGTATTTTCGCGTGTCCTTCCGGAGCGGGCTGAAAGCCGAACCCGTCGGCGCCGATGACCGTTCCGCCGTGGATCAGGACATTCCGCCCAATCGAGCAGCGATCCATGACTGTGACATGCGGCTCGATAACCGTTCCGCCCGCAACGCGACATCCCCGTCCGACGGAGACGTGCGAAAGAAGACGGACCCCGGCCTCGATCACGGTATCGTCGTCGATGCTGCAGAACGGTCCGATCCATGAATCCCGATGCACGGACGCGTTCGGCGATACGGCCGCCGTCGGATGGATTCCCCGGCGGTCATCGTCCCGAACGAGAAAAGCGGCGAAGAAACGCAGAATGTCCGGAAGGGCCGATTTGGCGTTTTCGAGAACGATGCCCTCGCGTCCCGTCCGGAAAAGCGCGGATGGAGCTATAACGAGCGCGTCTTCCGACAACGTCTCCGCGATTCTGACATCCCAAAGGATACAGATGCTCCCCCCGTCGGCATCCTTCGGAAGAACCAGTCTCCCGACCATTCGTCCCGAATCCCCGATTACGCGTCCGCCTATGTTTCGGGCTATATCGGCAAGAGAGATTTTTTTCGACAGGTCCATGCGCACCCTCCTTCAACGCTGTAATGATATGACGCAATCACGTCGCAGCAACCGAAACGCCGTTCAGAGGTTGCCGATAAGCCGAAGACTCATCGAGTCGGCATCGCGTTCGTCATAGTGCAATTCGATCGAAATATGCTCGTTGATGCGAACGCCGAGTCCTATGTTGTGTTCGTTGTCGGTGTTCATCCGCCACCACAGATAGGGATGTCCGATATCCTGACGGGTACGCGCCTTCCACCAGAACACTCCGCCCGGATACGACACTTCTCCCCCGATGCTGAAGGCGGGGAAAAGACTCCATTCCGCCCCGTAGCGGCTTTCAAGGTGCAGATCGTTCGCACGAACGATCCACTCGGCATACAGTTCGACATCCCATCCGGACCAGGGGAGCGCCTTTCGTCCCACGTGAAGTCCGAATTCCGGGTACCGGTCATCCGTCCCGAGATATGTCGCCGCCCACGCGCGAAGGATGTACCGGCGGCTTTCCACATCGGCATCGATCCGCGAAATCTGTTCGGGGACGAAGTCGGCATGGACTTTCGCCATCGAATTCACCACCGTGTTTCTGTCGGAAAGGCGGAATTCCGCCATCCGTTCGATGTCCGACGCGTGCTTTTTCGCCCACAGGACCGGGATCCCGATGACCGGAGACATTCCCTTCAGAAGGGCTTCGTTGAGGTCGGACCGCAATACGACGGGAAGAGAAGACGAATAGACTCTCGGAACGACAGCAAGCACGAGCGGTTGCTCCGGTGAAAACGCCACCTGCAGGAGGCATCGCTCGTTCCGTTCTCCCGTCTCTTTTTCGGGAAGAGGGGTCGTTATGCGGGCCAGAATCGTGATCGTCCAACCGGGCAGAACCGGCGCGAGAAGCCGCCGTATCTCGTCGCGAAGCGCGGCATCGGCCCAGGAGAGCGCCGCGACGGGGAAGCCCGAAAGCAGGGACGCAATCGTGGCCGACATTCCGTCGATATCCCGGAGAAACCACGGCCGCAACGCGTCGGAAAGAGGAGGGACGACGCATTCGACATCCCAGTTCGTAACGATCTGCGGGGAAAACGACGCGACCGGAAGGTTCTGTTCTTCGTCCACCGTGACCAGAAATCCCGGGAACAGGCGCTCGGAAACGACACGAAGTATTTCCAGCCGCGCATCACCGATGCCGTCGCTTGACATCTCCCGCCATACGACGGAAAGACTTCGCGCCGCGCTGTGTCCGAGCCAGTCCGGAAGCCCCACAATGCGGACACCCGGCAGTCCGATGCCCGGCGCCTCTTTTACGGGGGGACTCGCCGGTTCGGCGGAAAACGCATACGGGACAAAAAGAAGGGCCGCAGTCAAAAGAAGGACCACAGCCCATGATCGGAATAGTATCGTTCTGGAAGGGTCTCTAGAACATCTCCCCGAATCCAAAATGCGTCCTGCTCTCGAATTCGCCTTCGGCGATATCGAAACGAATGTTCCCTATGGGCGTCCGGACACGCACGCCGAACCCCCAGGAGTCGTACAGATCGGAGAGACTGTACGATCCGTCGCTGCCCCAGGCGTTCCCGGTGTCATAGAACACGACGAAATTGAATGTCTTGTCAACGGGGATTCTGAGTTCGAGATTCGCGAGGAACATATCGTCTCCCTCGAACTGGCCTCCGTCGTATCCGCGAAGCGTGGATGCGCCTCCGATGGAATACCGCCCCGCCGTCGGAAGCTCTCCCGAAGAGAAGCCCGCCTTCACACGCGCCGCGAAGATCGCGGGGTTGTCCTCGGTGATGAGACTCGTTCCTCCGAAGTACTCCGTGATTCCCGGGATAGGCAGATAATACCGCCCCTGAATCCAGTACTTCGTGTAGTTATAATCGCCGCCGAGGAAATCGAAGGCCTGCTCCAGGCTGAGGTCGATGACGTCGCCCTTGGGATAGCTCAGGTATTCGTCGAGATTGTTGCGCGTCAGCGTTCCGACGACCGAGAAGGTCGTCCCCGAATCGAGATCGTCGCTCGTAATTCCGGTTTGATACTTTTTGTCGGAGACCTCGACGTCCTTCCATTCCAGTGTGACGAACCAGCTCAGCTTGGAATCGTGCCGGAATTTCTTTCCGGCGCCGAAGAAGACTCCTTTTTTGTTCTCGTCGTACTCGAGCTGCTTGAGGCCTTTCCTGTAATAGTTCACATCGTCATAATACTGCTTGTAGATTCCCGCCTTCCACGCATACGTCTTCTCATCCATGAAAGGCTGTGTGTACGTAATCCAGTAGCGCTCGTTATCCCCCGTCTCGAAGCCGAGGTTGACGTTGTGTCCCAGTCCCCTCCAGTTCGTGTCCGTATAGTCCAGACCGCCGGACCAGCCGCTTTCGGAGCCGTGACTCACGGAGAAACCGAAATGTCCGGTTTTCTTCTCGACGACCGTCAGAACGAGATTGAGAACGGAAGGATCGTCGCCGGGTTCAAAGCCGACGTTCACATCCTCGAAATATCCCATCCCCTGCAATCTCCCGAGGGAATGACGAAGACGCGTCGAATTGAACAGATCCCCGCTCTTGAGTTTCAGTTCCCGCTGGATGACAAAGGTCTTTGTGCGCTTGTTTCCCTGAATGATGATGTCGCCGACCTTCGGCTCGAGGATGGAGACGGAGATGACCCCGCCGTTGATCTGCACGTCGGCGATCTTGACCATCGTGTACCCGTCCTTGCGATAGTGCTCCTGAATCCGTTCGAGGTCGTGCCGGAAGAAAACCTGGTTGAAGACGTTGCCCGGCACGGTAAAGACGAGCTTGTTGAGCTGCTCGCCCGTGTACACGGTGTTCCCTTTGAAATCGATACGCTCCACCACCGGGTTTTCCTTCACGATAAAGGTGACTGCGGCGCCGCCCGCCAAAGATTTCAGATCGACGTCGACAAACGAAAAGAAGCCGAGTCCGTAGATCGCTTCAACGTCCTTTTGCAACTGCGCCCGATCGAGAGGTTCTCCGACCTTCGTCCGCACGGCTGCAAGAACGTGTTCGGGAACGACATGCTCCGTTCCTTCGACGGACAAAGACGATACGAGCGTTTCCGCCATCGCCGTCCCGGAGAGGGAACACAAAACTGCAAAAACCAGGAAGGACCTCAGAAGCAGTCCCCTCCCCCAAAAAAACCGCGGGGATTTCGTCAACAGCAATCTCTCCTTCCAGAAACCGGGTTCATTTCCGCCGGGACGAACCAGCCGGCGTTTCGCTCCGGTCGATGCGAATTGCAGGCTCCGAATTACGCAGCGCCTTTTGTCCCAGTTGAACCAGCGAATAAATCATTTCTCCCGTCACAACCGGCTGCGATTTTGCGGACACACTTTCGCGTCCGGCCCGGTCCGCCTGCTTCCCGCTCACGTCCCGGTCTTTGCGGTCCGCTGCGGAAACGCGCGTTTCTGCGTTTCCAACCCCGTCGTCACGCACATCGGACGGTGCGAATACCTCACGGGAAGATCCCGCATTCGCTTCGCTCAGGCTTTTTCTGAGAGCGGACAAAAGCGTACGCTCATCCGTTGTCACCCACTCGAGAACAGGAGCGGTCCGAATCGCAATCTTGCCCTGTTCCTGGACAATCATCACCGGGGTCGCAATGGGCGCCGCCGTGACGAGCAGAAGAAGCGCCGCAACAAAAGCAGCCCGCGTCGATCGAAACGCGAGGGCATGTATCCGTTTCCCGTTCCCCTCATCCTGCGCCGCCGCCCAGAGTTCCTCCCGGGCAAGATCCATTTCGGCCTTGGCGCATTCCATTTCCATCAGGGCATTTTCCCACGATTTTGCGCGGCAGGCAAGCAAACATCGCTCCAGCCACCTCGTGACCCTTTGTATGCGTCGTTCCACGGGCACCATCCCCGATACGTTGAGATATATGCATTCCTGCACTATCCCTTATCCCGGATCACGCCCTTTTTGTGGCGTCTTCGATGCCGAGCCAGGCGCGGAGTCGTGCGACGGCATTGCGTCGCAAGCGATAGACGTGACTGATGTCGAGGGACTTCTCCCGGGCGACGTCCCGGACATCCTTTCCTTCCATCAGCAAGGCGCGAACGACTCCCGCCTCCCGATCCGGAAGATGCGTAATCGCCTCCGCCACGCTCAGAGCGGTATCCATCGCATCCTCGGCAGGATCTTCACGAATCTCCAGAAAGTCGTCGTCTACGGGAATAGGCGCTCTCGCTTCCGAACGCTGAAGGAAATTGACCATTTGTCCCCTGATCCGGTAAAACGCATAGGTCGTGAACCGGAATTTTCGTTCAGGATCAAAGTTGTCGACCGACTTGACCAACGCGAGCATGCCTTCCTGAATCAGGTCGGCATGAGAGGAGGAGGGAACGCGAAATTTGCGGGCAAGCCAGAAGACGAGAGGACGATATGCAATGACCAGCGCTTCTCTCGCTTCCATGTCGTCGCGTCTGCATCGTTCCCACAGCGCGGCTTCTTCGGAAGGATCGAGAGACGGGGTGGCGGAATTCTCATGGACCGGCACGGAGCCACCTTCTTTCGGAAACGAAGACGTTTTGAAACCGTGGGCTATTGTATCAGGAGCAATGAATCAGGGAAAGCGCAATTACAGATGAATGGGTATGAGGGCAGGATCTCCCGAACCGTCCAGAAGGTGAATCCTGTCGTTGCTGAAGGTCAGGGAATAACGGCCGTGGCGTTCCTCCACTCCGGTAAGCGATGCGTTGTCGATTCGCATCTTCCACGCAACCGACGACGGTATGCCGAGCAAAGCGACCAGCGCGGCGCGGATCACGCCTCCGTGGCTGACGACAAGCGTCCGCCCGCAGGGAAACCCGCACATCAGAACGTCGCGGGTTCGCTCGACGACATGCGCGAACGATTCGCCGCCGTTTGGCGTCACCGAAGCGGGATCGGCCTTCCAGCGCTGATACAGTTCCCCGTAATGCGTCTCGATCTGAAAGATGGATTTGCTTTCCCATTCGCCGAAACTCATTTCCGCAAGGGCCGCCTGAACGGAGAAATCGCAGTCCGGTTGACGGGAAAGAAAGGCTGAGGCAGTCTGAAGAGCGCGGAGAAGCGGACTGCCGATCACTCTTTCGGGACGCCATTCCCGAAGGCGCCGGGCCGCCCGTCCGACCTGCATCCGCCCTTCGTCGTTCAACGGGATATCGACGTGTCCCTGGAAACGAAGCTGGTCGTTCCATTCGGTCTTCCCGTGACGCAAAAACAGGATCTCACGCCGGCACACGCGCATCCCTCCCCCAAAAATAAAAAAAGCCCCTCAAGGGGGCAAAAAATGGAGCCGGTGTCCAGATTCGAACTGGAGACCTGCGCATTACGAGTGCGCTGCTCTACCAACTGAGCTACACCGGCTTTCCAGAAAAAATGGCGGTCCCAACGGGATTCGAACCCGTGTCACAGCCTTGAAAGGGCCGTGTCCTAGGCCACTGGACTATGGGACCGCATTGGTGAGCCGTGCGGGGATCGAACCCACGACACCCGGATTAAAAGTCCGGTGCTCTACCAGCTGAGCTAACGGCTCACGCGACAGGGGATGTTTTGCTTCCCCCTTGTCTTCGACAGCTCAGAAAGTATAAACACCGAAACCGGTGGTGTCAAGGGTCGCCGAACAAGACTCGGGTATTCTATCACGCCGCTCTCTTGATGACTAGTAGGGACACGAGAAGGCTGCATTTTCGACGGGTTCGCGGTCCATTTGGCGCCTGTTTTTCGAGGTATTTCACTTATAAGCGCCGTTCCCGATTCATGCGGGCTTCGACGAACAGAGCAGTTCTCCTGCCGTCGAATGAGCCTTTCGATGCGACTCAAGCGCACGCCCGTATTCGAAAAGCGATTTTTCTCCGTCACTGATTCTCTGCGCCACTTCTTCCGGAGCCGTTCCGCCGAAGGTCGTCCGCCGTTCGACGCTTGCCCGGAGAGACAGGATGCCTGCAAGATCGTCGCCGGCTTCGGGAAGGAGCGTCTTCCAGTCTTCGCACGTGAGGTCGAAGAGCGTTTTCCGCTTTTCCAGGCAGTCCCGGACGATCCGACCGACCTTCCAGTGCGCGTCCCGGAAGGGGATTCCCCGTTGTACGAGGTATTCGGCCACATCGGTGGCGAGGACGAATCCGTCCGACATGCCGCGAACGGCGCGTTCCCGGTCGACTTCAACGGCCGAAAGGAGCGGGGGGAGGACGGCGAGGACCGACTCGACAACGGCAAGGGAGGATTCCATGCCGCGTTTGTCTTCCTGAAGGTCCCGGTCATAGGTCATTGGAAGCCCCTTCAGCGAGACGAGCAGGTCGAGCAGATGCCCGATGACCTGTCCCGTCTTTCCCCGGATGAGTTCCAGGACGTCCGGGTTCTTTTTCTGCGGCATCATGCTCGACCCGGTGCAGAAAGCGTCGGGCAGGAGGATCCATCCGAACTCCTGCGAGCTGTACAGGACCAGATCTTCGGAGAGACGGCTCGCGTGGACCGCGAACATCGCCGCAAAGGAATGGTAGTTGAAGATATAGTCCCGCTGTCCCACCGAGTCAAGGCTGTTGTCCGTCGGTCCCGAAAAACCGAGAAGCGCCGCGGCGCACTCCCGGTCAAGGGGCAATGTCGACCCGGCCAGGGCGCCCGCCCCGAGCGGACACTCCGTCATGGAGTCAAGCGCAAAGAGCAGGCGTTCCAGATCCCTTCGAAAGGCCGCAAAGTGCGCCATCCAGTAATGCCCGAGCGTTATCGGCTGGGCCTGTTGCAGGTGCGTGTACCCCGGGACGATGCATTCCCGGTGCTTTCTCGCCGCGCCGAGCAACGCGTCCAGCAGGCGCAGCATTCCGTCGGCCAGCAACAGGAGCCGGCGCCTCAAAAAAAGCCGCATCGTCGTCGCAACCTGGTCGTTTCTGCTGCGTCCCGTATGCAGGCGGGCTCCGGCGGAGCCGATCAGTTCCGTCAGGCGATGCTCGATGTTCATGTGGACGTCTTCCAGGTCGGCGGACGGGATAAACTCTCCGGAACGTATCTCCGCAAGGATTCGCATCAGTCCTTCGCGGATCGCGACGGACTCACCGGGCGATATCAGCCCCGCCTTCGCAAGCGCGAGAGCGTGGGCGATACTGCCCTGTATATCGCACTCCGCAAGACACCAGTCGATGTCGAGGGATTGCGTAAAGTTCCGGACGATATCGGACGTTTCCTGAGAAAACCGCCCTTTCCACATGAAAATCCACCCTTTCCTGTAATGGCCGGATACCCCGGGAAATTATACGCCGCATTGACACCCGAGTCGTTCCGATTCGCCGCACGCGCTTCTGCCGATTTTGTCCTCCAGCCAGTCTCCGGCCGGATGCGTCCCGAGGGCGAGCCATGCGGCGACCTGCAGGTGCAGACACTTGACACCGATCTCGCCGGATTTTTCCGGCGGCGTCGTCCCGCCGACCCCCGTTGAATGAAGCGATCGCATGACCTCTCTCCGCCTCTTGAAGAGATAGGTTCGCGCAACGGGCTGTATCAGGAGCGACCGAAGAGCCGCATAGATACGGTGATACCGCGCCCATTCCGCTTCAAGCGGCGACAGGGCGGTTTCCATTTCCCGCACGCCTCCGGCGGTTTCCAGGGTTGCGCATTTCTTGCGAAGAAAGGGGCAGGAGAGCCAGAAAAGAGTCGGGAACGGACGTCCTTCGTACAAAGGATTGCAGAGGAGAACCCTGGGAAAGCCGTGCGAACAATGACATCCCGCCGCCAAAACCATAGTCCGGCGGAATTTCCGGTCTCGCATCTGCCGTGTGAGGATACGCATGTCCTGGGTGTCGCAGGGAATAAAAAAAAGAGGGCGGAATATGCCCTCCGAAAAGGAAAATGAAAAAAACGACCGCATTACTTCGGCTTCGCGGGCCGCTTTTTGCTTGATTTCGACGCGTTCGCCTTGCTGTTGAGATCGGCGATTTTCTGTTCACTGATCTTCAGGAATGATGTGATCTTTTTTTCGAAGGTGTCCTCGCGTCCGGCGCCCGAGTGTTGCCGTGACGGCCGGTCTTCGAGACGTTTGATCGACAGATCGATGCGTCCCTTTTCGTCGATCTTGATGACCTTGGCGCGGACTTCCTGCTGAAGCTGCAGGATATCTTCGACTTTCTTGACGTAACTCGCGGAGAGTTCGGAAATGTGGATCATGCCTCTCTGGCCCGACTTCAGACGGACAAACGCGCCGTACGGCATGATCTGTTCCACGGTGCACTCCGCAATTTCCCCTTCCTGAACCGGAGGCGTTACGGGTTTCTTCTCTTCGGTCATAGGTTCATCGACCCTCCAGATAGGTGATTGTGAAGCTGTGTTCCATAGTCGATTTTCCCGGACACTTTCCCTTGAGCCTCAATCACCTCCGGCTGCTACACTCCATTGGGACCGTCCGCTCGGGACCACTCCCATTCGAAGCCGCCGCCCTCGCCAAGCTTTTTCATAAGAAACGTTCCATAGGGCGTTTGCGCTCTGCTTTCGAGATTATACCAGATCAAAAGCGTTCCCTTCTGTCGATTGAGCGCGGTTTTGAGGATCGCCTCGTAAATCACGGGGCTGAAAAAGGCGAGGAAAATCCTTTTGCCGGAAAGAGGTCTCCGTGTGACGTACGAAGAGCGGTTCACCCGCTCCTGGGGCAGAACGCGCATGATCCGCATGCCGTTCCGGACGCCCGAAGCACGTTCCCCTATCGCCCATCCATGCGCCTCGTCGGGATACGGAACGATTGCAATGCCTTTTGCGTCACGGGAAAGAGACCGCATCTGAAGGGTTTTGCTGGGGCACAGGATGGAACGCGTTCCGACGAGAGAGACGCTGACCACTCTCGCGGCCGATGCCCCCTTGTGCACCGCAATCGTCCGCTTTCCGGTGCGAATCTCGACGGCCGAGGCGCTCCCGGGCGTCGACAGGGAATGAACGCGAACCTTGCCGAGAAAGAGACGCCGGAAATAGTCCCGAATTTCCTCAGTGCGAGTTGCCGGTTCCATCCGTTTCTTCTTCCACGACGCCAAGCGCCTTTTCTATTCGGGAAAAGGGTTCGAGCAACTCCATCGTCGACGCCGCTTCGACAAGCAGGCGAGAAACACCCTGAGCCTCGTCTTCGCGAAGATCCGGAAGGTAGAGGCGCAAGGGGGCGCTGACCGCGTCCGCCTGCAGCAGGAAGACTCCCGGCTCCTGCTGCGGCTCGAGATCTCCCGTCGCTCCGAGAGGGCGGTTCGTGCTCGCCGAGAGGCCGCAGACCTTCGCGTTCACGACGCGCTTGAGCGGGACGAGAAGGGATGTATCCGATACGATCCAGAAGACGGGACGGACCTCGCATGCCTTTGCCAGACTTGTGAGGATAAGTTCCTCGCGCAGATAGACTTCAAGGGATTGTCCGTAAAGGACCCGTTCGAGCTTCGTCGGACGGATCGGCTCCGTATACCGGAAATCAAGAGGGATGCCGCGAAAATCCACTGCAAGGAGCGCACCACGGAACAATCCGCGGTCTCCGCTTACGGTGACGTACCCCAGGACCTTTGACGCGACGTCACGCATAGAAATCGAGCCTCCCCGTATTTTCCCGCGCGACCTCGTCGTCCGCAGATTCGTCTTCCTGCCCCGCAGCCTGCTTTTTCCGTCCTTTTTCGCGTCCTTCCTGTCGTTCGCGCTCCTTGCGCACCCGCACGCCGGACGGTTCCTCCGACGCCTCGAAGGGCTGAACCGTCTGGTCCCGCTGCACGGCCGCGGCGACAGCTTCTCCTTCCCGCCCGGTCTGGAGAGCCTGTGCGGTCGCTTCGTGAACGGTTTTCACGGCGTGTTCCAGATTCAGGTGCGACAATTGCATTTGAACCGGCTGTACCATGCCGTCCTCCTTACAGGAGCAAGGGGATTTCTTCTCCGGTTCCGGCGTCAATAGTCATACGGCTTGACCTTGATTTCCCCTCCGTCATAGACGAACGCGCAGAACTTCTGTTCCTCCCTGACGATGTAGGTCAATCCCCGTATGGACACCGTCACGCCGGGGTAACAGATCCCCTTGACGCGGACCGCCCCCTGCGTCTTGCTTTTTTCGATGATGTCTTCAAGCTCCTGAAATTCGCTCTGTTCGGTCTTGAGTTTGGACTGGAGCTGAAAGTTCGCCTTCATCAGGCTGATCAGGATGCCCCGTTTCGTTTCGTCGAGCTGCCCCGTCGCTTCGAGCTTTTTCAGATACTGGATATTCGTCTCGATCTTTTTGTGATTGACTTCGTCCGCATCAAGAGCCGCCAGAAGCTCCTTTCTTCGCTCGACGTATTCGGGCAGCACGCCGACCGTCACCTCGGTGCGCGTTCCCATTTCGCTCCCGAGATTGAGACAGATGACTTCGCTTCCGGCCTGAACCTTTCCGCCCGCAATCTGGGCCTTGCTCCCTCCGACAACGATGACGGAGCCATGCGCGCCGACATCGCTGTGGAGGACGGCGTTCTTGACGTTGAGGTTCTTTTTGGCCCGAACATTCGCCTGGTCGATGAATCCCGCGGAAACATCGCCTTCGGCGGAGATATGCGCCTTTGACATTCCCCGGATTCCGCCGTGGATCAGAATGTTGCCGCCGCTCTGTATCTTTGCGCCTTCGACGACGCCGTTGACTTCGACATCCCCCGATGAGACGATCGAAAAACCTTCCCGAACCGAGCCGCGGACGAGAACAGCTCCGACGAATTCGATATTTCCGACGCTGAAGTCGAGATCCTCGTCGACCTGGAAAATCGGAAGAACGTTGAGTTTGCCGTTCTTGAGGACAAGATGCCCGTCAATATCGGCATAGAGTTCATTTCCCGTCTCCGATATCCGCACGCCGCTCCCGGAAGGAATCGTTCGTTCGCGTCCGTTTTTCGCCCGAATCGGCGCCCCGAGAACGTTCATTCCCTCTCTGCCTTCCGTCGCGGGCGTTCGCGTTGCGAGAAGCTGGTTTTTCAGGATGGACGTCACCGAACTGGTGTCGCGGAAGTCGACGTTTTGCCCATCCTCCACCTCTTTTGGTTTCGAGGACCCGAAGGCGATCTTGTATTCCACCTCCGAGTCGACGCCGTCGACCGCAGGAGTCCCCTGAGCAATCCGAATCCATTGTCGGGAATCGCGTTTTTTCAGAAGATCGCGGATGGCATCCTGCAGCAGGCCGTGAATGACGCCCTTTTCCTGAAGTTTCCGGACCACGTCTTCTTCGGTCGGCCAGGGAGCATTTCCGAAAGGGGGTTCAATCCAGATGTCTGCGGTGAGTTTGTCCGTTCCAATCTGAACATCGATTTCGGCGGCCTTGTCGGTTTCCTGACCTTCAGCCCGTTCCGCCACTTTTACGGACTTTGCTCCGTGACCATTCACGAAACTTGCCACAGCGTCTCCGTCATAATCGGGGATATTCTCCGTCTTCAGGAGAAAGACGACTGACGGGACGGACAGGGACGCATTGGGTTCGGCGACCAGATACACCCCGTCTTCGCGGCGCTCAACGCGGACATCATTACCCATAGTCTGCATTCCCTCCTAGAACTCTGTTCCCCCAAAACCTTTTCTACGATCGCAGGAGACCCCGCAGAACGGAAAGGGCTTTCCCGTGAATCTGGGAAACCCTCGACTCCGTAACTCCGAGGATTTTTCCGATTTCCTTGAGTGTCAGTCCCTCATAGTAGTAGAGCGATATGACCTGCATTTCCCGTTCCGGCAGCCGGCGAAGCGCATCCTTCACTCGATCGACGTCGTCTCCGTCTTCGATGCGCTCCGAAGCTTCTTCGGCGTCTTCGTCGGCGATGACGCCGTCCCGCGTCACCTCGCCGTCCTCGAGCGCAATAACTTCGTCGAGAGAGACGATATAGCTCCGGCTCGCCAGCTCGAGCGTTTCCCTGTATTCCTTCTCGTCCATCTCCAGAACAGCCATGAGATCACGGTCGGCAAGTCCGCCCTTGTCCTGGAGAACCTGGTCCATCGCCTTCCCGAGCCGTTGAAGCTTTTCACGACCGGTTCGGGATATCCAGTCGTACTTTCTGAGTTCATCGAGAATGGCGCCCCGGATACGCGGCACGGCGAACGTCTGGAAGGAAAACCCCTTGGATACGTCAAAACGGTCTATGGCGTCCAGAAGGCCGAAGACGCCGAAGCTGAGCAAATCCTCGTAGTCCAGACCCGATGGAGGCGACACGGCCATCCGGGCGCAGACATATTTGACAAGAGGCAAATACCGGGTAATGATCCGGTCCCGGCTTTCCTCCGAAGCAGTCGTGTGATATGCGTCCCAAAGCCTGGCATCGGCTTCTTTCAGGGCCACGCGGCACCCTCCTAGCGCAGAAAGAGAATATAGGCGAAAAGAAAGAGAATCCCTGCCACGGCTGTCGCTACAAGCATTTTGACAAGGAGAGGCAACGTCCCGTCGTCGTTTGAAAAGGGATTCGTCTTCGGCGCCAGCTTGACGCGAAGGTCCGGCGAGGTTTTGAACACACCCTTGATCCCTTCGGAAATCGCGAGCGTGACGGCCGTTTGACCGCTCGGGAGCTTTTCGGCGGCCAGGACGGGAAACGCGCTCAGTTCTCCGTTTCGCGTCATCGTTCGCCGCAGGATGCTTGCAAGGCCGCCGCCCTGCAGCTCGACAACCACGATGTCGTTCGGCCGCAGATCGACCACCGCGCGCCCCTTGACCGGGTCCAGGGCGGGAACACAGGCGATGCGAATATCGCCGACAGGAAGCGTGACATCTTCCGTACCGCCTGACTCCTGCGGGACGGGTTTCGCATCCGGTGCTCCGAGCCCTCCGCTGTCGAGTCGCGTTTTGTTGAACCGTTCCACCTGAATTTCGACAACGAGGTCGTAATGAAACAGGGATGTGAGCGCCGACGAAAACTGTGAAGTGACTTCAGCGATGTTCTCGTCGGATTTAAAGAGGCTGTTGATGGCCGTGGCGGAAAAAACCTTGCTGACGGGTTCCCGGATTCTCTTGTACGAAACCCGCTCGAGGGCGGAACTCAGTTCCTGGATGGTATTCCGGACGGATTCCCAGCTCGCGCCGACCGTGAAAGTGCGCGGAAGACCGCTGCTCCCCACCCAGATCGCTTCGTCGATCACCTCGCCGGACATTCCCTTTCCGACAATGCACAGCGCCCCGGCGAATTCGTTCTGTCGTCGTGTTTCGAATCGGACCTTGACGGCCACATACGACGGAGCGAGGACGGAGAGAAGCGGCAGGATTTTGTCGGGATCTCCGTGGATCGTGGAAAGCAGCTGTCCAAGCGTTTCCTGGGTGCAACCAAACATGGAACACAATTCCCGCGAGACCTCCGGTGGAATGACCAGAGGAGGCCGTTCCTCGTCGGCGACGGTCGGTTCGCTTGTCAGTTCGTTTGTCGGTTCGTTCTGTGCTTCAAAGACGACCTCACCCGTTTCCGCCATACGAGTTCAAATCCTTTCCCGTTTCTCAGATATCGACCTTTCCCTTCCCAAGCGTCTTGACCGCAAGCATCCATGTCACCGTGGAAAACTCGACGCTTCGTCCCCTGTTTCCGCCGGTGTCGCTCGCTACGAGACTGATGGAGTGTTTTCGGAGCATTTCCGTCGTTTCCTTGATATTTCGGGCGCCCACCGCCAGGAATTCGGACTGCGTTCCCGCAAGCGCGAACATTTGCGCGCCTCCGGCCATCTTCGCCTTGAGACGCGACCGGAGCGCTCCCTGTTTGCACACCTCGTTGATCAACGCCGGAACGGCGGTGTCCGCGAATTTTCCCGGCTTGTCAACCTGCGCCCCGGCGGAGCAATGACTTTCCGGGAGCATGATGTGCGCCATCCCGGCGACCTTGCCTATAGTATCGAACAGGACGAGTCCGATGCAGGACCCGAGACCCAGAGTGACAAGTGTCGCCGGGGCCGTTATCACAATGATGTCGGCCATGCCGACGTGATGGGCGGCATCCATGACTTACAGCACCCGAAGCTTTCCCAGAAGCGTTTCGAGCGACCCCGGATCCGGGATCATGATCACCTTTCCCGACAGCTGCGCATCCGCACCGGAAACCATCAGGGATGTGTTGACGATAAGCGCCGTATCTCCCATTTGTCCGTATATTGAGACGACGACATCGAGAATCGACCCGAGCATGTCATGGGCGACGCCCGGGACGGAGATCATGTGCGTCGTTCCCATGAGCAGATTGATCGCGTTGAGGAACGAGCTGAGGACGATGTTTCCGAGCTCGGAAAGCGCGCTGTCGCGGATCTCGTCGGGAAGCTCCGGCATGACGGAACCCATTTGCTGCAAGAGGAGAAGATCGACGAGCATTCCCGCTTCGTGCTCCTCGAGGATAAAGATCAGGTTGCACGGAAACTCTCCTTCGGAGCGGACAAAAACGGCGGCAACGACGGTCTCCGGTGATCCGTAATGCTCCCCCAGCTCGTAGATGGAAACAAGTTCGGCTTTCGGAACATCCATATCCACCGTCCGGTCAAGCAGTTTTGACAGTGCGGTGGCGGCGTTTCCCGTCCCGATGTTTCCGACTTCGCGAATCGCATCGAGCTGAAAAGTGCTGAAGTCCCTGAGTTCCATGGATTGCCCGCTCCCTTTTCCGGTCTACCGCGCGTAGAGCGAAGAAACGTCCAGAATGAGCGCCACGTTTCCGTCTCCGAGAATCGTCGCACCGGCGATTCCCTTGATCTTCGAAAGGAATTTCCCCAGCGATTTGATGACGATTTCCTGTTGGCCGATGAGTTCGTCCACAATGAACCCGATCTTGTTTTTCCCGGCCTTGACCACGACCACGGGATATTCCACCTCGTCCCGCCCCTGCGTCGTCGTGCCCAGAATCGCGGCAAGATCGGACAGTGCGAGAACATCGCCGCGCAAAAGGGTGGCGGGCGTTCCGTGAACGGTTTTCACGTTCTCCCGCTTCACGAGAATCGTCTCCTCGACGCTTTCCAGCGGAATCGCGTAAATCTCGTCTCCAACCTTGATGAGCAGTGCAACGACGATGGCCAGCGTCAGCGGCAGGCGCACGAAAACGGACGTCCCCTCGCCGAGCTTCGTATTGACCTCAAACTGTCCGCCGAGGGACTCGACCTTTATCTTCACCGCATCCATGCCGACGCCCCGGCCGGAGAGGTCCGTCACCTTTTCCGCGAGACTGAAGCCGGGAAGGAAGATAAGATGCAACAACTCCTCTTCCGACATGGTTTCGGCCTGTTCTTCCGTGATGATCCCCTTCCGGATCGCCTTCGCCCTGACCTTGGACACGTCGATTCCGTGTCCGTCGTCGGAAACCTGGATGATGACGCCGCTTCCTTCCTGATAGGCGGAGATCGTAATCGTTCCCTTTTCCGGTTTGCCGGCCCTGACGCGTTCTTCAGGAAGTTCGATTCCGTGATCGAGACAGTTTCGGATCAGATGCACCATCGGTTCCCCGATCTCGTCGATAACCGTCCGGTCCAGTTCCGTTTCCTGGCCCTCGAGAACAAGCGCAACTTCCTTTTTGAGCGATTTCGAAAGATCGCGGACGAGTCGCGGGAATCGCTCGAAAATGAACGACACCGGAACCATCCGGAATTTCGTCACCAGTTCCTGGATGTCGCTTGAAATCCGACCGAGCTGAGAAAGCGGTTCGTCGAACTCCCGGAGGCGCGATTCCTGCGCGAGGCGTTCGATTCGGGCCTTGCCGATGACAAGCTCGCCGACAAGGTTCATCATTTTATCAAGACGACCGATGTCGACCCGAACGGTCTGGGATGCCTTTTTCCCTGATTCCGCCGCTTTTTTCGGAGCCGCGGCGTCCGGTTTTCCGGGCGTCTCCGACAGCTTCGGGGCAACGGGAAGCTCAACTGGCTCCGCAGCGTGTTCTTGCGGGGTTTTCTCGGGTTCGTGTTCGGGTTCCGGTTTCTGCTGCGATCCCGCCTGTTCCCGACCGGCTGACGCGACGGGCTCCCGGGGCTGTTCTTCCCGTTTTTTCTCCGGAGAACTCCCCTCAATACCCAGTTCCCGAACTTCGACGACCGAGAGTTCGCTGATCCGGGAGAGCGCCGTCTCAACCTGTTCGGCGTTGCCGCCGGTGCTGTAATAGACCCGGAATTCATCGGAAAACTGTTCGTTTTCCAGCGCCTCGACGGGAGGGATCGTCTTGATCAGATCTCCGGTTTCTTCCAGACGGTTCACGACCATGTACGCACGGGCCGCCTTGAGAAGACAGCTCGGCGACAGAACGACGCGGATCTCGAAAACATTCATTCCGAGTCCGCGGGCCTCCTTGATCCATTCCTCATCCTGTCCGGAGAGCTGGTTCGCCTCTGTTTTCTGCGCAGTGTCGGGGGAACGGTCCGCTTTCACGGCTCCGCGGATCGATGCGACGAGTTCCTGCGTCTCCACCGACGTGTCGTTCCCGCCGCCGCGGATGGAGTCCACCATCGCCTGCTTGGTGTCGAGCGAACGGAACAGAAGATCGATGTCCTCTCCCCGAAGCGAGTATTCTCCCTTGCGAACGCCGTCGAGCATGTCTTCGATCGCATGCGTGAGCGCGGCCATTCTCTCGAACCCCATGGTCGCGGACATTCCCTTCAGCGTGTGGGCCGACCGGAAGATCTCGTTGATCGCGCCGGGATTCGCCGGGTCGCTTTCCACCAGGAGAATCAGGTCATCAAGGTGTTTCAGGTTATCCCCGGCTTCGTCAAGGAACGCGCCGAGATACTGACTCATATCCATTCCCGTCGTCATGGTTCATCATCCCCAGACATCGTAATATCTCACCCTCGCACAGCTCTCATAATAGCTTCGGGGATTTCGTGCAACGGCAGAAGTTCGTGCACGATTCCCGCCTCCGCTGCAGCTTTCGGCATGCCGTACACCACGCAGGTCTCCTGGGACTCTGCGATGATATGCGCTCCCTTTGCGTGGAGCGCTATGGCGCCGTCCGTTCCGTCCCGTCCCATCCCCGTAAGGATCACGCCGATCACGTTTCCTCCGACCTCGTCCGCAACGCTCAAAAAGAGGATATTCGCGGACGGTTTGACGGACAGAAGCGGCGGCATGTCGGAAAGAGAACAATAATACGTTCCGGACAATTTGCGCCGTACAAGCATATGATAGCCTCCAGGAGCGATTACTGCCATACCCGGCTGCAAATCCAGCGATTCGGACCCTTCCATGATGTGCAGCGCCGAGATGGAGTCCAGACGATTCGCGAAGGAACCTGTGAAATCCTTCGGCATATGCTGCACGACGACGATCGGGAGCGGAAACGTTCCGGGAAGCTGCGACAGAACGTGCTGCAACGCCCTCGGGCCTCCGGTCGAAGCCGCGATCGCAACGATGGCGGGTCGCCCTTTCTGAAGCGCGGGACGAACGGACGCTTCCCGCGGCGGGGAAACGACAACCGGAGGGCGCTCTTCGACGGCGCGGATCGGGCCGATACGGGCGGTGCTGGCCGCAACGACTTTTGCGACGAGGTCGGCGGTCACGTCTTTCATATTCAGCGAGATATGTCCGGACGGCTTCGCGATAAAATCGACCGCGCCGGCGGAGAGAGCTTTCATCGTGACCTGTGCGCCTTCCTGGGTCAGGCTGCTGACCATAATGACGGGAACAGGCGTCATGCGCATGAGGTATTCGAGTGTGGCAAGGCCGTCTTTCTTCGGCATTTCGACATCGAGCGTAACCACGTCAGGCTGGAGCGACGCGACTTTGACACACGCGTCTTCTCCGTCACGCGCCGTTCCGATGACTTCAATCCTGACGTCTGAGGAAAGAATGTCGCTGATGATCTTGCGCATAAATGCAGAGTCGTCGACGACAAGAACCCTGATTTTCCTGGCCGGCATCATGTTCCCTCCCTTCCCGGCTATCTTCCTGCCAGCTCGGACTGGCGAATGAACGTAACGAGCGTCTTCTCCAGTATGACCGGCAATTGTTCAAACGCGAATCCCAAATCGCACCTGTCTTCGGTCTGATTTTTTCGAACGAGCGCCGCCGCGAGAAGAAACGGAACTCCGGACAGTGCAAAACGAAGGAAAAACCGTTCCTTCAAGTCAAAACGTCCGCCCAACGCCACCGGGGCGGCCATGCCGATCCCTCCAAGACTGATATCCTTGACCGTCGCCTGGCCCCACTCGCGAAGGCCGAACCCGTCAGGGGCTTCGGACAACCCGAAGAGTGACACCCGTAAGGTCGACGGCACGCGTACAAACGAACGTCTCTGGATTTTATCCGCTTCGCCGACGGGGGCCACCCACAGAAGCGGAACGCTCTCGGACAGCGAGTTCCGGATAACGGCCGCCTGCACCTGATACATGCCCCCATCGGCCTCGATGCGGACTTTCAGCTCCACATTTCGCATCACCGGAAGCAGCGCGCCGCGCAGCGTCGGATGAGAGACGCCGAGAAATCCGGTTCGGATATCTTCAAGTCGGGTGCTGTATGTTCCCTTGTAGAGTCCCGTATCGATGATCAGCGTTCCTTTGGATCCGATCTTCGACTCAAGAAAGGGCAAAAATTCCTCCGGCAGCATGATTTCATGCTCCGAGGCTGCGTACGAGACGCAAAAAGAACGACTTCATGCCCCGACCGGTTGGAACGGGGTCCGCTTCGAAAGCGTCCGGCAAAAAATTCTTCGCGATTTTCCGGATGCACCGAGCCGCATTCCCCTGCGGGGCTCCAATTATGAAGGGTTTCCGGAACCGCACCGCGTCGAGGACCGTGTCATCCCGCAGGATATACCCGGCATTCGCCACCGGCAGACGAAGAAACTGATCGGCGGCAAGCTGAATGCGCTCGGCGACTTCCATCGCCTCCCGGTCGTTTTTCGCCATGTTGACCACGAGACTGACATCGATGCGGCTCTTCGTGGCGAGCGCAAGCGCCTTCAAAACGCCGTACGCATCCCGAACCGACGTCGGTTCGGGCGTCGTGACCAGAAGCGTCGTGTCGGCAGCCATCGCAAAAGACAGAACGGAGCGGTGAATCCCGGCCCCGGTGTCGATGACAAGGAGGTCGGCGACTCCCTCCAGATTGCCGATTTTCTCGATCAGAAGCGCCTGCCCGTTCTCGTCGAGATCCGCCATCTCCTGGACTCCGGGGCCTCCCGGCAGAACCATGACATTCCTGTCGATTCGGACAAGGATATCCTCGACGGACTTGCTTCCGGAGATCACGCTCGTAAGCGTATATTTCGGCGTGATTCCGCATATCAGATCCACATTGGCCATTCCGAGGTCCGCATCGAGAAGAAGCACGCGCATTCCGGATTCGCCGAGCGCAAGGGACAGGTTGACGGAAATGTTGCTCTTCCCGACCCCTCCCTTGCCGCTGACGACCGCGATCGATCGCAGGCCTCCGAGTCCCCTCGAAGGCTTCCTCTGAAGCTCGATGAGCTTCCGGAGGTCGTTCGCCTGATCGACGGCGGCCGGCGAGTTTCTGTTATCCATCGCTGCCGTTCCCCGATGCGAGAAGGATTTCGACAAGTCGCGCTCCCGTCGCCACCTCGATGTCGTTCGGAACATTTTGTCCGGTCGTCAGGAACGAAACGGGGCGCTCGAAATCCTCAACAACGTCGAGAAGCGCGCCGTATGTCGAGGTTTCGTCGATTTTCGTAAACAGAAGATTCGTTATGGGAACAACCCCGATTTTCCGGACCACATCGAGCATGTCGCGATACTTCATATTCGCGGCGATCAGCAAATGCACCGCATCGGGGCGGAACACCCTGTAGAGAGACGCCAGTTCTTCTATCCGCTTCGTGTCCTTCTGGCTCCGGCCGGCAGTGTCGAGAAGCACGAGATCCGCTTCGGGATGTTTCCCGATCGCCTCGGAAACCGTTTCCGGCTCGAAGATGACCTCCATCGGGACGCCGAGAATCTTCGCATACGTCCGAAGCTGTTCGACGGCCGCTATCCTGTAGGTATCGGCCGTCAGGAGAAGCACCTTTCGCCGTTCCCACAAAGCGCTGATCGCGGCGAGCTTCGCGATGGTCGTCGTCTTTCCGACGCCCGTCGGTCCCACGAACATGACCATGCGACCGCCGAGCGACTCGGCCGGAGTGCTTCCGGCCGTTTTCACCCGCGTGGCCAGCCATTCCGGGAACGCACGGCCTTCATTCTCCTGCGTATAGCGCTGAACGAGCGTTTGCGCCCGTTGCCGGCTCACTTCAGCGTTCACGAGCCGGGAAACAAGCGGAGAATCCTGTACGGGGTCCGCTTGTGCGGACGGTACGACAATCTCTCCTTCGATGCGCTGTATGACCTCGGACAATCGTTTCGAGAGTTCCAGAACATCCCGTTCGAGCTTCGATCCGGCCTGGTCCTGGGAAGCCGCTTCGTAGGCCTTCCGCGGTGCGGCCGCGCTCGAGAGCGCAAGTCCTTCGCGGGAAATTCGCAATGAATCCTCCTGACCGGAAGAATACAGCACCGGAAGCGGCTCGCGCGCCTCCGCGGGCGCAGGAGCGGAAGCAGGGCTCCCGGCGCTTTCGGAAAGGGCCTTCCGCGCCTCGAGGAGCTTCTGAAAGGCCATCATCCGCTCCCGTTTGGAATCCTCTCCCTCATTGTTCTCTTCCTCGAGGACTCCTGCCGAGACGAGAAGGACCGTCTTCCGGAAAAAGCCGAGAACGCCCCCCGTCTTGACGGGACGCGTAGAGAGAACGACTGCTTCGCGGCCGAGTCGTTCTCCGGCGATTCGCATCGCTTCCGCATCGTCTTTGGCTTCGAAGGTAATCTGCTGGAGAACACGCATTTATTCCACCATCCCGATGGATTTGACTTGAACGCCCTGAGAAAGCTCATTATAAGATACCACAAATATGCTGGGCAACGAGGTTTCGAGTATGCGGCGGACGACCAGACGCACGTCGGGATGAACGAGAAGAACCGGCGTCGATCCCGTCACGGCCATTTCTTCGGCCGCTTTCGATACGCTCGCTATGAAACGCTGCACTTCGCGCGGATCCATGGCAAGCTGCCACCCCTGCATGATGTCCCCCTGAACGGACTTCTTGACGATATCCTCCCATTTCGGCGAGAGTGTTCCGACGGTGACGACGCCGTTTTCCCCCTGAACCCGCAACGTAATGATTCTCGCAAGCGATTCGCGAACCCGTTCCGTCAGGAAATCGACGCTGCGGGAGATCTTCCCGAAGTCCGCAAGCGATTCGAAAATGCTCACCAGATCCCGTATTGGGATGGACTCCCGGACAAGGTTCTGCAGGACTTTCTGGATTTCCCCGAGCGAGAGGGAGGACATCATTTCCTCCACGACGGCGGGAGCGCTCTCCTTGACCATATCGACGATCTTCTGAACTTCCTGGCGCGTCAGAAGTTCGGAGCCATACCGTTTTATGATCTCGGAAAGGTGTGTGGCCAGAACGGAAGGCGCGTCGACCACCGTGTACCCCGCAGCTTCGGCCTTGTCGCGAAGTTCCGGGGCGATCCAGACCGCGCGCAGGCCGAAGGCGGGTTCGGTCGTCGGGACACCGACGATCTCCTCCCGAACGGCGCCGGTGTCCATCGCGAGATAATGATCCGGCAGAAGATCTCCCCTCCCCGTCTCCGCCCCTTTCACGCGAATGACGTACTCGGTCGGTTTGATCTGGATGTTGTCCCGTATCCGGATCGGAGGAACGAGCAGTCCGAGTTCCATGGCCATCTGCTTTCGGATCGTCCCGATACGGTCGAGCATATCGCCTCCCTGTGCGGGATCCACGAGCGGGATGATCGCATACCCGATTTCCGCTTCCATCGGATCCACCGTCAGGAGGCGCATGACATCTTCGGGAGAGGTCGGTGATTTCTGCGGTTGCGCCGGCCCCCCGGCCTTCCCTTCCGGTCCGGCCTTCGCGGCTCCCTTTCCCGCGCCGCGCGGCGCGGCCGCCTGCTGGACAAGCCCCTCCCGACGAACCCAATACCCCATAAGCCCGGTGAATCCAGAGAGGGCCATGAAGGGAAGCGTGGGAAGTCCGGGAATGATCGCAAGCGCAAACAGAAAGGTCGACGCAATAAAGAGAGGCCTCGGATAGGTGGTGAGCGAATTGACGATATCCCGTCCGAGATCGGCTTCGCCCGCGGCCCGCGTCACAATGACGCCGGTGGCAGTGGAGAAGAGGAGCGCCGGAATTTGCGATACGAGGCCGTCGCCGACTGTAAGCAGCGAGTAGAGCCCGAGAGCCTTGTCCAGCGGCAATCCCCTCTGGAGGACTCCGATGGCGAGTCCGCCGACAATGTTGATGACCGTGATGATGAGTCCTGCGACGGCATCCCCCTTGACGAACTTCGACGCGCCGTCCATGGCCCCGTAGAAGTCCGCCTCGCGCTGAATGTTCTTCCGCCGCTCCTTGGCGATCGTGTCGTCGATCAGTCCGGCGTTCAGATCCGCGTCGATCGCCATCTGTTTGCCCGGCATGGCGTCGAGCGTAAAGCGGGCCGCGACTTCGG